>OIDA01000009.1_pt1 | contig 224875 bp, 263 predicted proteins | sample 1581451 | NCBI WGS metagenome assembly OIDA01 (sample SAMEA3882552, study PRJEB24775) | human gut metagenome | biome: human-associated habitat; feature: intestine environment; material: feces | place: Netherlands | collected 2009/2010
TAAACGCATCAATATTCTTTTCACTGAGAATCTTCTCAAAAATCCGGTCTCCAAGTTGTTTTATTTTGGTGACAAGAAATCCGCCATTTGTTTTCATGCAAAAGCTCCTATATAGTAGTTTGTAAAATTATACTATATAGGAGCTTTATTGTCAACGGTTTGTATGTCTTAATAGGTAAATTCCGTTTTTTCAATTCTCCAAACTGGAAGTTAATATTTAGAACGTCTTACAATAAAGTAAACCAACCACTCTATTGCTAATACGCCCAGATAAAAAATCCCCCATATCTAAGAGAATGGCAGCTAAAGTGCGGAAGTAAAACCTCTGGATTATCACTTCCCAAAAACTGCTTATCATTACAATTTCGTATAATGCGACGAATTGCTTTATTGAGCGGTGCTTGGTTCTGCGGCTGACCAAAACGGTTTATAAAGATAAAATCTGTGTATCCGTCAACCGTGGCTTCTCATAGCCGTAATGCTCGATCCAGACCTTTGTGGTCAGGAAAATATCTTTATGGTCAACACCGCTTTTTTCGATTGCTGCACCGACCTGCTCTTCATTAAAATAGCTTTGTGCCGTATCAATGGCACGATAGCCGGTCTTTAGTGCATCCAGTACGCAACGTTCGCATCCTCCTGTGTGACCTGAAATACGCCATAGCCCAACTGTGGCATTTTCACACCGTTGCTCAAAGTAATATAGTTTAGCAAATAAATTGCTTATCTCCGCTTGTAGTTTGCGAATATCCGTAAAATCAAAAAGCCCTTTGAGAAAAGGATTTCTCCTCTCTCAAAGGGCAAGTTGACAAACTTGAAGTTGCCGTTGTGAAGGTTATGCTCATTTTGCGTTATTACTCTTCCGAACTCCGTCATTCATTCTTTTCACTTTGCGTTTCCATACAAAATATTGAACGAGCCAAGTGATGACGAAAATTGCAACGAATATTCCTACATATGAAAGAATACCAATGGCATTATGCTTCATCCAATTCGTAATATAGGCAATCGGAAACATCGTAACACAGGCAATGGAAAAGTAAATTCCGCTTTGCTTTGCAAGGCTCCACGAATCAATTTCCCAAATAACGGAAGCCATTGCAAAGCCTGTACCCAAAATTCCGCAGAGAATTGTTTGAAGAATAACTGCGTTTAATTCATTTTTCATTGTATCAATCAGCTCAGGGGTGACAGGATAGAACGAACCATCTCCTATGCACATTGATATAATCACAGTTATTACAAAACCGATAGCAATACCGAGAGGGAATCCGAGAAGCCCACGCTGAATCATCTTTTTTTTCATTTTTACCACCTCATATTCCTAATAATTGTTTGATCTTGGCGACAAAACGCCTTGAAATATAAGTAACCGTCCCATTTGAAAGCGTGACACAAATTGTTCCTGCAAAGCTTAAATCAAAACCCTTGACTTTTCTCAGATTGATAATATCCGAGTTTGATATTCGGACAAAAAAGTTGCTGTCCAGCCGCTGCTCCATTTCGTAAAGCCGCAGACGAAGCGTGTACTCACCGTGATTTGTTTCGGCAAACACTTTGCCCGATGCAGCAAAAATGCGGTAAATATCAAACGGCTCCAACACTTCGACAATATCATCTTTGAATCCGGCAATCATTTTCGGCTGCTCGTCTGAAAGCCTTTTCATGATTTCATTGATTTCGTCGGTCATTTTGTTTGTCACAACGATGATTTTGGGTTCCTTGCAGTTCTCATCTAACTTGATTTCAATTTGCATTTGCTCACCTCCTCTTTGTTACGGTTACAGTATAAGAAAATCGAGAATTGATTTCCACCGATTCTCGATAGGTGGTCGTTTTCAGACCATAGACGGTAGATTATATAAATAATCTTCCTCATCAAATTCCGATTTGTATTTCTGTTTGTTTTAAAAATGGGCAACTCCGATTGGAATTGCCCACTCGCTATACTTGCTATCTTAACATAACATTCAGTATCGCACAACCTTTTGAGAAAAGGATTTCTCCTCTCTCAAAGGGCAAGTTGGCAAACTGGAATTTATAAACTCAAGTTCGTTACCAGTAACGAATATCTTTTTGTCTTATTTTTAATATCTTCCTCAGTAACACCATAATAACTGTATAAATCTCCGGATATTTTCTTAAATTCTTTCATTACCGCCTTATTTCCTGAATAAGACATTCCAAATATATTCCAAGTATAATCTATCTCCATTTCAAGAAAATCATCATCGATTCTTATTTTATACAAATGAAAATCCATAGGAATTATACTATCGGGCATTTCAGCAATCATTTCACTTCGAGTCTTTATTTTACCCAAATACTCTTTGACGGATGCTTCATTAGAAAAATCCGGCACCGGAATATCCTTCATTTCACCCAAAAGTTCCGGTTTATACTGCAAAATCAAACTCTCTTTTAGACATTTTATTTGTTCAATATATTCTCTATCAGCGGGAGCAGTTTCGGTCAATTCGTATTTATCTTTTGCATACTGCACTGTTTCAGAAAGAGAATGCGGATTTGCAACTATTGTCTTCTCTACTTTTTTTCTCTTATATCTATATATGCTATTTTTGATTCTAATCTTTAATGGTTGCTTTTTTGAATGTCCTGCTGTAAAAATGCTTGTAGGACCATCTGCACCACCTATGATTGAAATTGAAATCGCATTTTTACTTTTTTGCTCCATTCGCCTTTTCATTCACCTTTTCCTCACAAACACCGAGTTATCGTTCCACCACAACTGTAAGCAAAACCAAGTCCTCATCTCCGATATTCGCAATACTGTGTTCCGAACCTTTTTTGCAAATATGGCAAGTCCCTGCACTTAACAGCTCCTCTTGACCGTCACAAATTGCTTTACCGGTACCCGATAAGACGTAGTTGATGTCGTCACCGGTTTCATGCTTGTGTAATCCAATGGAACCGCCTTTATGAATAGCACAAGAAATAATTTTACCTTGCTCGTCCATATACATCTTCGCTGTCATCGTCCCTGTTCCGTTGTTCATTCCCGGTACTGTAATTTCCTTTGCTTTGTTAAAATCAATTAACACACTTTCATCCTTCGAATTCTGATTTTCTTAATTTTATCGACGGAAATTCACGCCGATTTCAAAATTCGTTTTATGTCACCCAGGTTCTCGGCAAAATAGATTCCTTTCTGTCGTTCGTTGGACGACAATCCCTTTTGAATCATATGATTCAAAAGTGCTTTCAAGTCATCGTAGTAACCGTTCAGGTTATAAAGAATGCAAGGTGCGTCCAGCTGTTTCAACGACACCTTCGACATTACCTCCGCAATTTCCTCCAATGTTCCGGTGCCACCCGGGAAAGCAATAAACGCTTCCCCCAACTCAATCATTTTGTTTTTTCTCTCCGACATATCCTTAGTCACAATCAGTTTTGTCAGCCCGTCATGTTGAAGCTCCTTTTCAATAAAGAAATTCGGCTCAACACCCGTTACATTACCTCCCGCCTTCAAAACGCTGTCAGCAATTGCACCCATCAGACCGGATTTGGAGCCGCCGTAGATTAGCGCGTTCCCACCGGTTCCAATCCACGCTCCCAATTCCTCAACTGCTTTTCGTAAACATGGGTCATTGCCTTCGCTTGCCCCAAGATAAACTGTAATATTCATTAAAAAATCCCCTCCTACAAATTCCGATTTGCATTTCTGTTTATTTTAGAAAATGGGCAACTCCGATTGGAATTGCCCTCTCGCTATGCTTGCTATCTTAACATAACATTCAGTATCGCACAACCTTTTGAGAAAAGGATTTTCTCCTCTCTCAAAGGGCAAATTGACAAACCGGAAGTTGTCAAATTCTATCACAGATTTAATTTTGAATAGTTTGCCATAATTCTCTTATATCTTCGATTTCATTATTCCATCTAACTGGTCGTGTAATTCAATAGATGGATTTTCTTTTAGGTGTTCACCCGTAACTGTATTGATAATGTCATGCTTATCATGGCTATATTCCGAATAACCATCTATCATTTCCATAATTTCAACAGCAAATTCATAGGTTATATTGTACAGCATTGCTCTGGCTTCGTTATCATTATACTTTTTGTGTTTAGACAAACAGATTTCAACGCAGGTTTCTTGTATATCTGCAATATGTTTGAAAAACTTTTTTTGCATATCATTCATATTCCACACTCCTTCAAATCCCGATTTGTATTTCTGTTCATTTTAAAAAATGGGCAACTCCGATTGGAATTGCCCACTCGCTATACTTGCTATCTTAACATAACATTCAGTATCGCACAACCTTTTGAGAAAAGGATTTCTCCTCTCTCAAAGAGCAGGTCGACAAACTTGAAGTTGGCGATTGCTTACTTCCTTATCGTATTAAGAACATTTAAGGCTTGTTCACCTTCATCTCTGTTGGTACTCCATACGCTGATAGACAATAATTCACCCGCAGAATAATACCCTACATAAACAACATAAATAGTGTTGCTATCTTCCGTTAATACATCGTCGTATATCTTTGCTTCAAATCCGCTTGGAATGTAGAAATCTAAATTTCGCTGTCTTGCAGATACTGGCACTGTTCTGATATAAGCATCTTCCATTACTTCTCTTGGTGCAAGTATACCATCCCTTTCTGCGTGGAACGGTGTTATACGAATTGTCAAATCACTATTGTCAGGATAAAAAATGTACTGACTACTCTCTTTATCGTATTCGCCTTGCCAGTTATCTGGCATAGAAATTTGCCAATCAAAAAGTAATTTATAAGAATTCATGTTGCCCCTCCAAATCCCGATTTGCATTTTCATTCATTTTAGAAAATGGGCAACTCCGATTGGAATTGCCCAAATACTTTATTTTTGCTTATCAATACAGCTTTGCACCTGCCGGAATGTGGTCATCTACCATCAGAAGGTTCAGTCCCTCGTGACCGTCTTCCTCGTGTACTGCTGAAATCAGCATACCTTCGGAATCAATTCCCATCATATTTCTCGGTGGCAGGTTCACGATAGCGATTGCTGTCTTACCAACCAGTTCTTCCGGCTCGTAATACTCGTGAATACCGCTTAAAATCACACGGTCTTTGCGTTCTCCGTCATCTAATGTAAACTTCAAAAGCTTCTTTGACTTCGGTACTGCTTCGCAAGCCAAAATCTTAACTGCTCTGAAATCAGACTTACTGAATGTATCGAAATCTACCATTTCCGTGAAGATTGGCTCAATCTTTACCTTAGAAAAATCAATCTTTTCAGCGACCTTTTCTGCAGCTGCAGGAGCTGCTTCGGAAGTCTTATTTGTCTTCTTGTCAGCGTCCAAGGATTTCATTGTCGGGACGAAAGCAACCATCTTTTCAATCTCTCCTAAACCTCCTCATATCTCATAACAGGTCTAAGCGGGGTTTCTTCCTGAAGCGCTATATCCCTATAAATTCGTGCTGTTTTTCGGTGGATTGGAGTATAAATTGGTGTAAATGGTGTAGAAGCTTTTATCCTCACTCAAGAAATGCCACTTATTCGTTGGACACTTTATTATACTCGCTTTTGAAATATGAGTCAAGACCTTCAAACTCAGACTGCCTAAGCTCCTTCGTCACATCGGTATAGATATTGAGCGTTGTTGAAATATCCTTATGACCAAGCGTGTCTTGAATGACCTTGACATTTACGCCCGCTTCGCACATTCTCGTCGTAAATGTATGTCTTAATGAATGGCAGCTAAAATGCGGAAGCAGCACTTCGGGATTTTCGTTTTTCAAAAACTGCTCATCGTTACAGTCACGGATTATGCGGCGGATCGCTTTATTGAGCGTTCCCTGATGTTGTGGATTTCCGAAGCGATTGATAAAGATAAAATCTGTGTATCCGTCAATAGTAGCGATACAATGAAGATCGAGCAGCTCCTGCCTTTCCTTTTCCATTATAATTGCCTCTTTCACAAAACTGAGCATTGGCACTTTTCTCTTTCCAGCCGGAGTTTTCGGCGTATTGACATTAAAATAGCAGCCTTTTTTGCTTCCATCGGTGCGGTGGTCATAGTAAACCAAAGTATGATTTACATCAATAACACCATTCTCCAGATCAACATCACACCATCTTAATCCGGTAAGTTCTCCGACTCGAAGCCCTGTCCCTATCAAAACAGCAAAGATCGGATACCAATATTGTGCGGCGGGAGTATTTTTCAAATAGCTTAAAAACAGCTCCTGTTCGGGACGGGTTAAAGCTCTGCGCTTTTCTGTCTTGAAGCAATGTGCTTGCTTTAACTCTCTAAGTACATTATCTGACGGATTATTCCTTATATAATCATCGTCAACAGCCATATCCAAAATCTGATGTAAAACCGTATGGATACTGTCAATGGTCGAAGGCTTTAACTGACGCTCGTCTGTAAGGTAATTATAAAACCTCTTTATGTCTGTTTTTCTCAATGATGAAACTGTCTTTGAGCCTATTTGATGACGGACAAAAGTTTCATACATATATTTATAATTCTCAAAGGTGTTGTTCTTCAGCCCTCGCTTCAGCTCCTTCCAAAGCTCATAGACCTCGTTGACCGTCGTATATCGGGCTTCGGTTTTAATGCCATCGCTCTTGTCCTTTTTAATCTGTTCTTCCTTGTAGCGCAATTCGTCAAGCGTTTTGGCATATACGCAAAACCGTTTATGATTGCTGTCAGTCCATCGGAATTGATAAGTTCCGTCAGCCCTTTGCGATTCGCCTGTCCGAAGCACGGCTCTCGACTTGTCTTTTCTTTTTGTTCTCGGCATAATTCTCTCTCCTCCTATATACGAAACTGCTTATCAAGATAATCAATGAACGCTTCTCGGATCACACAGATTTGTGTGCCGTTATTTACCGTGAAAGGGCAATTCCCTTGTGATATGATTTGACGGATTTTTGCCCTTCCGATTCCGGTGTATGCGGCAGCTTCCTCAACAGTTAAAATCGTTCTCGTCCAAAACGGTGTGTTTTCCGACCTCTTTTGGAGTTCACTTCTGTAAGCTAAAATTTTTTCGTCCATACGACCTCCATCATATTGAATACATCTGCTCAATGTATTCATCAAAAATCCTGCGCTTAATCATTCTCCGATTGCCTACCCATAGAACAAACGGACAGTCGGCAAGGCTCGTCATTTCATAAAGCTTGTCCCTGCCTATTCCCGTATACTCTGCCGCTTCTTCTATCGTCAAATAAGGTTTTACCCAAATTGGAACAGCAGCTACACGCCTGTTGGAACTGCCTGTTTCAGTCAGTTTGTTATCCATTCGCTCGTCCTCCTCTCAAACGGAATACTGTGTTTCGAGATAATCCTCGAATTGTTTTCTTTTAATCAGCCGCTTTGTTCCATTCCATAGGACAAAGGGACAGTTTTTTTGATTTGAAATTTCTTTGATTTTAGATACGCCTATTCCTGAGTATTCGGCGGCTTCTTTCACTGTCAGATTCATTTTCTTTCACAACGGAACTCTCGGCATATCCGGATCGTGCTTTTTGTTGAGCATATTGCTGTACCTCCTTGCTTTTGGTAGTTACAGCATAGTCAATATCCTGCGATAAGCCAATTATGCGAATCGGCTCATCGCAGGCTTGACTTTTTCATTAAATTGAGTATTGCCGTTCTATATACTCATCAAAAGCTTTTCGTTTAATCATTCTCCGGCTGCCTATCCATAAGACAAATGGGCAATCCTCACTTTCTGTCATCTCATAAAGCTTTGCCATTCCGATACCGGAATAGGCTGCGGCTTCTTCAATCGACAGATTCGCCTTGCGCCATATAGGAATGTCAAACTTCCGTTTCTTTTCCCTGTTTTGCGACATCCCTATACCCCTTTTCCTTTGAAAGAGGTGCGTTTATCATAAATGATATAATCCCAACCTCTATCATTGCACTTATCACAAGTACCTTTACTTTTCTGAAAAGGATCAAGGCGTCTGGCAACATAGTTCGGATTGCGAAAATAGTCATTTAAGCATTTCGGACACAGGCAGCGAATGTCGCCTATCCTGTCAGTATTGTATAGCCATAGACCGAATGTTTTTTTCAAGGCTGCGTTAATCTGCCTCCAAAGGCGTTCATCATCAACAAAGCCGATATACTCTGTCAAATCATTTTTATTCACAGTCTGTATTTGCTCAAGCAACACCATTGAAGGCTTCGTCAGACCGAAATCCTCGCCTAAAATAATGTGAGATGGCAAATACCTCTTTTTTATTACACTCGTAATGGACGCAACAATAACAGTAGGCGCATTCGCATTGAAATTGTCTGCCTGAATTACCAGCACAGGTCTTACGCCCGATTGAATAGAGCCGATTCTTGTGCCGAAATCGTAGGAAAATATATCCCCACGCCTGATTTCTGTTTCCTTCATTTTATGTATAACCTCTCTGTTCATTGAGTTTAGAAAGCGCATTTCATATCCGGAATAGAAATACCCCTTCACTCATTTGGACAAAGGGGTGCGAAATGCACACCCAAAATCAGAGGTTTTCATAAAATTTTTTGAAATTTTTTATTGCGGCAGCGATTGACTTGTCTACGGAGCTATAATTTATGCCCTCCTCTTTTGCAATTTTTCTTGAACTAATCCCAAGCAAAACGGATTTAAGAAGGCGCTCCCTTTGAACAGGTTGCAGCATACTTAACGCTTGCCTTACCTTAGAAAGCTCTAACTGCCGCAGCCTTTCTTTTTCTTCCTCGATCTGTTCCTCCTCCGCTTTATCAAACGGATCAATAAACGGTGTGATAGATTTTGGATGGAACTGCTCAAAAACATCATCTTCGTATCCGTACATATCTATCGTCCTCTTACTGCGCTTTTCATATTTATCATCATTTCTATGTGATTCGCTAATCACTTCTCCCTGAGCCATTGACAGAAGGATAAAAGGCATATACCTGCTGATAATATCAGGGTACTTGTCCCACAATGCTTCTTCGGACAGCTCCGTTACAATCGCCCATTTTTCCGTTCCAGTGAAACCACTATACTCATACCGAAGGTTGATGAGTTTACAATCCTGTGCAAATAATTCTTCCTGCTCGTTTACTGTAAGTTTTTTCATTTCCGTAATCTCCTTAAATTTGGAATTTTTGATATATAAGGTCACAATCAAAAACTCCGGAGATCACGGATACCTACATAGAAACGCCTGCCATACTGTGATAGACATAAAGCTCCCTTTCCGCTTGACAAAAGCGAAAAGGTCTGCACAAAAAAAGCAGCTATAACATTCAAGCCCGAAGGCTGAAAGCTATAACTGCTTCTTCAAAACACATATTCAATTCGTTTTGCCTAAGCTACTGTATTGCCGCCAAAAAGATATTCAAGCTGCATTTGAAAATCAAGAAAATTTTTCAAAGCTTTAGGCATAATAATTGTAACAGATTTGTTTTTCCGTATCATCGGCAAAACTGCGCCAATTTTCTGCCATTTTGTTTTCAGCCTCGTTCCGTAAACGAAAGCCGTTCTTCGGGCAGCATACACAGTGTAGCATACGCAAGGTCGGACATTCAGTAGGGATTTCGTCGGACTTTAGTCGGACAAGCCTTTATTTGAAAAAATCGGGAATATCGTCGCTTTCATCAGCTTCCTTCATATTAAAAATTCCTTTGAAGCTCGGAATCGCATATCCCCACAGGGATACGCCGAGAAGCAAAATCGCTTCCCGTTTCCGGTCGTAAAAGGTACTGCGCTCCATATTCAAGAGATCGAGCAGTTCGCTCTCTGTATACCGAAACGCTGTCAGGTAGCTTTTTGATATGATCTCGTGGTACAGCCTGCCATTGTTATGATAGTCATATATTTTCGCCATAGCGGTATCAATCAGATCAACCATCCACTTGTTCTCAAACAAGGCGCTGATACGGCTCTCAAACTCCTGCTTCTCAGTATCCGGCGCAAACAGTTCCAAATAAACAAGGGCGCTGTCAAGTTCTTCCCCGTAATATACCAGCTCCTCATTCACACGGGCAGACTCGCTCAGCGTGATCCAGACCACATCACGGTACACACTGAGAAGCAATTTTGTTTTCGAGAATATATCCGATTGATTCAAATTGAGCTGCTCGTACATTTTCCGAATGCTTTTCGCAGCGAGTGTATCTTTCCGTCCCATCTGTTCTCCTCAATCCTTAAAACGGGTATCATTTGTTGGTAGATAAAAGTTCAAGTTATTTTTTGAACTCCCTTGACAAAACACGCAAGTTCAGGTATGATATATACGCAACTTACTTGCGTATTGACATTATACGAAATTAACTTGCGTTTGTCAATATAGATACGCAAGATATTTTCAAATCAGGTCGAATAATTTGGAGGTCAGATGAAATGAAATTCTGTGAGAAAGTAAAAGAAGCCCGCACGAAGGCAGGCTTAAAGCAAGATGAGCTTGCAAAAGCAATCGGCGTTTCTCTGCGGACAATATCGAATTATGAGGCTGGCACCCGCTACCCGAAAAAGAGGGAAACCTATTATAAGATGGCGGAAGTCCTGAAGGTCGATGTCAACTATCTGCTTACCGATGACGAGGAATTTCTGCTGAACGCTGAATCCAAATACGGAAGTAAAGGCGCAAGACAGGCAAAGGAGCTTATGGCAGAGGTTACGGGGCTTTTTGCAGGCGGCGAGCTTGCAGATGAGGATTTGGACGAGATGATGAAAGGCATTCAGGAAGCGTACTGGATCGCCAAAGAGAAGAATAAAAAGTACACTCCCAAAAAATACCGGAAATAACGCTTGATGTCCTCTTTTTCGGACAGTGTATTTGATAAGATATACTTACTGGCAGTAGAATGGGGGTGTTTGCTCTTGGATATTCAGACTTTAGAGATTGTCAGAAAGGCGAATCGGCTGACAAATGAGCTTGGCACAAACGATCCACATAAAATCGCACGAGAACTGGGGATAGAAGTTATCCCGTTATCGTTCAAGAAGCAGCGAGGGGCATACAAGGTTTTAATGCGTAACCGTTTTATCTTCATAAAAGACGATCTGCACCCTGTAATGGAGCGTATCGTAATGCTGCACGAGATCGGACACGACGCATTACATAGAGAAGAAGCGGTCAAGGCTGGCGGCTTCAAGGAATTTAACATTTTCGATATGCGGCAAAGCCGAATGGAATACGAGGCAAACATCTTTGCTTCCCAAATTTCCCTGCCCGATGATGAAATACTGGAATATATCGAAAACGGGTATGATATTCAGCAGATCGCACGGGCAATGCACTCAGATATAAACTTGGTCGCATTGAAAACGGACACGCTGATCGCACAGGGCTATCGTTTCCGTCATCAGGAATATCGCAATCAATTTTTGAAATAGATAACTGGAGGGTATAAAGATGTTGATGAATAATAACGAGTATCTTGATTTGGTGCAAACTATCAAACAGGAAATTCAGCAGGCGCAGTACAAAGCTACTTTAAGTGTAAATAAAGAGCTGATTATGCTGTATTACAATATCGGAAAAATCATAAACGAGCATAAATCTTGGGGCAATAAATTTATTGAAAATCTGGCGGCTGATATTAAGCTCTCGTTCCCGAACGCAAAGGGCTATTCTGTTCGCAACCTTAAATATATGTCAAAATTTGCAAGCACTTATCCTGATGAGCAATTTGTGCAGACGGTGTCTGCACAAATTCCGTGGTCGCACAATGTTGCAATTTTGGATAAGGTTAAAGGAGAAAAGCAAAGAGAGTGGTATATACGAAAGACCGCAGAAAATGGCTGGTCGCATAATGTCTTGATTCATCAGATTGAAAGCGGCTTATATGAACGGCAGGCTATTGCTGATAAGATTTCAAACTTTGAAAGTCGACTTGCTTCGCCGCAGAGTGAGCTTGCCGTACAAACAATGAAAGATCCATACATTTTTGATTTTATCCCTTTCAAGGAAGATATGGTAGAACGGGATATAGAGCAGGCTCTTGTTCAGGATGTAACGAAGCTGCTTTTAGAGTTGGGAACGGGATTTGCGTTTCTCGGCAATCAATATCATCTCAATGTCGGCGGCGATGATTTTTACATTGATCTTCTGTTCTACAACCTTAATCTTCGCTGCTATGTTGTGATTGAGCTGAAAACCGGAGAATTTAAGCCGGAATATGCTGGACAGCTTAACTTTTATCTCTCAGCCGTTGACGGGATTTTGAAAAAGGATAATGACAATCCTTCTATCGGTCTGTTGCTGTGCAAAAGCAAAAACGCATTAGTCGCTGAATATGCCTTAAAAGATATGTCAAAGCCAATCGGTGTCAGCGAATACAAAGTTACAAGTGAGCTTCCTGAAGCTTTGAGCAAACAGCTCCCGTCTGTGGAAGATATACAAAAGCATATCAAAAGAGACTAAAATATCGAAAAGCTGAAAGCCGCAGAGCTATATATCGAAGTCCTGCGGTTTTCATTCTTTTCACTACTCAATGTTATGCTAAAAAATGGGGAAATAAAATTGATAACGCTTTTATGCTCAATGCGACAATACGGAATGGCAAATTAAATGGCGAGTGAAATGGCGACAATGGCAAAGTAGATGGCGAATTAAATCCAGCTCTGCTTTATCTGAACAAGAGTGAATTAGCGGTTTATCGAACATTCCAAAGTATTAGGCATAGCACAAAGATTTAGCGGATTTGTTCTTGCTTTTGCAATCATTCCACAACCACCTGCAATGAGCCGCAAAAATCATTGCCTTCTAAAGTAAGATAGTTGTCGCCTTCGTCAAGGGTAACGGAATATGTTCCGTTTTTACTTGTATCGGCAATCATTTTTTCCTCACCCTTATCAAGCCAGTAAAGCTTCGCCGTGCCGGAATCAACCGTCAACTCGTAAGTTACAGTAAGCTCACTTCCTTTATCCCGTTCTAACGCAGTACCTCCAAAGATGTATTCTTTATCATTGAAATCCTCATAATCTGCTGTATAGGAGCCGGTATAGGTATCTTCCCCTTTGGTCTTATCGCCCTGCAAATCTTTTTCGTCCGTAAGGGCATATTTGCTGAAATGCTGGAGCATATCATTAAAGCCGTTTATAACACTATCTTTCAGGTTGTCGCCGCTGCACCCTGTAACAGCAAAAGCCAAACATAAGGAAAGCAAAACGGCAATCAGAATTTTTATTTTTTTCATATCATCACCCGCCAATCCTCGTTACAATATTCATACCGATAATTGCGATTGCGCCAACCGCATAAATACTGTTAATCACGACACATACCTGCATAAGTTTGGATTTTACTTTTCCTTTGGTATAGCTGAGAATGGAAAAGATACCTGAAAAAATCATAAAGGCGGCGTAACTGTAAACCATAATCTCCGCTACCGGGGATTCCAGCGCCCAATCAAAGGTACGCAGTGGCAGGATCGTCCACGGGACAAAGAGCATAATGGTAGAAATCGCAGTTAAAATTTTGTTTTTCATTGTAGTTATCTCCTTTCAGATGCGCCGTATCGCATACAGGATACGACAAGTGCCAAAATAGTGATTCCGACTGCAACAGGCAGCCACGGAAGCCAAGCGATTTGTGTTTCATAAACACCTTCAGCAGCTCTCCCATACGCCACCATTATCAGATAGAACGGGTAGCTCATCGGGTAGGCAAACCAGATTTTTGTGTTTATCATAAGCACGGAAGGTACAATCGAAGCCAGACCGATACCGACCGAAAAAATGGGAGATTGAATTAAAGTGGAAACCGCAAGGTATACAGCAGCCATTGGAATTGCAGCGGCATAGATACTACATACATTTTTGCAGACATATAATGGCTCAAGGATAAAATTATAATCCTGCGTATGGGTAACGATTGCCGCACAGATATAGTACGCTCCTATGGACATAACCATCTGAAATGCCGCCAACAAAATCAGGACTGTGAATTTAGCAAGACATAGTTTCGTTGTGCTAATCGGCAGGGACAGCATTTTCAAAATCCCTTTATTGGAGCGTTCCGTTTGATTCAGCAGTACCGTACAGATGACCAGCGACGCCGGGATCATAAACCAAACCATACCCATAAAGCCCTGAATGAAAAAGTTGTTTTCCGGCGTAATCGGGATTCCTCTCAGGTCGAAGTTCATATCCGCATTGATAATGCTTGGAATCCACATCATAATGACAGGGATCAGCAAGATCAATAAGATTTTGGAGCGGCGGATTTTTTTGAGTTCCACTCCGACTAATGATAAGAAATTCATTCAAAACACCTCCTTACTTGCAGATAAAGGACTTCTGCAATACCGAACACGACCGTTTCAATCCCGCAAACAGCTAAAAATAAGGCTGTACGGCTATTTTCCACTGCCGCAGAGAGCATTTGATACGGGGAAGCAAACGGGAACAGGCTCAACACAATATTATCCTGCGGAAGAATGGAAAGCGTAAATACTAAAATCACGCCAATACCAAGGGATACCCACATATTCTTACAGGCAGACGCAATAACCAGCATAAGCATTACAGTCGGCAGCGTAACTATAATTTGGAAACCTGCGGTTTTCAATATTTCGGTCAGGTCAAACACATAACTTGGAAACCAATACTTTGCACAGCCGACTAAGACTGCCATTTCTATGACCACCATTGTGGATAATACCAAAGCGGCAATTAGAAATTTTCCAAAGAACATACTACCTTGACGAATGGGCAGCACCGACATTTTCTGCATACCGTTATCGGCATATTCCGTGTGGTACATCATACAAGCGCCGCAAATGGAAATGAGAATATTCAACATCGCCATCATCTGCCAGTTCGCAGACATCAGTATGTTAATCGGATTGCCTGCGAGTGCAGTCATTTCCTCTGCTTTTACCATCATATAGACAACCGGAAAAGCTGCTGCAAGAAAGCCACCTGCCAAAAAAGCAGGAAGATAGCCTGTGCGCTTCAGCTTTTTGGATTCTATTAAGAGACTCATACCGTACCTCCTCTCCTGCGATTATCTTCATCAATCATAGCAAGGAAAGTATCTTCCAGATTATCCGTCGGGAATCCGGCGGCACGAGCGTTTGTTTTCAATTCTTCCTTTGTTCCTTCAAACAGCAGATGACCGTGATTCAGAATACCAATATCGTCAGCCATAAGTTCTACTTCAGGAAGCAAGTGAGAAGAAACCAATACCGTGCAGTCATATTTCTGCGGCAGGGAACGAATCAGGGTGCGTATCTCGTGAATACCCACCGGATCGAGCCCATTGGTCGGCTCGTCGAGAATCAGGATCGGCGGTCTGCCGATCAATGCGCCTGCTAAACCTAAACGCTGCTTCATACCAAGAGAGTATTTTTTTGCCAGTCTTTTTCTAAATTCAGTTAAGCCGACAAGCTCCAGAGCGTCATCGACACAGCTTTTTGGAAGCCCAAGAATTTTCCGTATAATTTCAAGGTTTTCCTCTCCGCTCAGATTCCCGTAAAAGGCGGGTGCTTCAATAAATGAACCAACTTCCTTCAAAATGGGAACTCGGTCTGAAGGGTATGTTTTTCCGTCAATATGAAAGCTTCCTTCTGTCGGCTGCGTCAAACCGAGAAACATTTTCATCGTTGTGGATTTTCCCGCCCCGTTCGGACCTAAAAATCCATAAACGCTTCCTTTGCGAATATGGAGATTCAGATGGGATACTGCCGTGAAATCGCCGTAGGTTTTCGTCAGATTTTGAGTTTCGATTATATTCATATTGTGAAATCTCCTTTCCTTTGTTGTCTTTAGTATAAAGGCGCAACCTTGTGTCAACCTTCTGGCTACCTTACATTTACCTTACATTTGAACTGCACTGCGAAAATGCAGGAATGATATGCTATAATATAGGAAAAGGAGAATTGCATTATGGACTATGATTACTTAAAATACAAAAAAATCCTCATCGTAGATGATGAGGCTGATCTGCGTGAAATGGTAACATCTATTTTAGATCAGGACGGTTTCAAAATAATCAAGACTGCTGGAACAGTAGCCGAAGCTCTGAAAATATGCAGGGACTGGAAGCCTGATCTTACCATTCTTGATGTAATGCTGCCCGATGGGGACGGCTTTTCTCTGTTTGAACAAATGAGGACTTTTACCGAAGTCCCAGTTCTCTTTTTAACTGCCCGTGGAGAAGATGAGGACAAGCTGAAAGGCTTAGGGCTTGGGGCTGATGATTATATGGTAAAGCCGTTCCTGCCAAAAGAATTATCCCTGCGTATCGGAATCATTCTGCGGCGGTACTACAAAGGCGAAGATCCTATCGTCCAGCTTGCCGGAAGCCAAATTGACTTTGACCGTGCCGAAGTCATAAAAGAAAATGAACATTTCCCGCTGACTGCAAAAGAACACGATATACTGCTGGCGCTCTACCGCAATGCGGGAAGAATTGTAACCATCGATCAGCTCTGCGAAGCTGCGTGGGGGGATAATCCATACGGATATGAAAACTCGCTGATGGCGCATATCCGCAGAATCCGAGAAAAAATTGAAGCTAACCCGTCAAAGCCAGTATCCCTCATTACGGTAAAAGGCTTAGGCTACAAGTTAGTATTAGCGGGGAAATGATATGAAAGATATTACGAAACTCATTCGGCGGTTTGTAGGCATATTGCTGTTAAGCACAGTCTTGGTCATCGTCCTTAACATTATTATTCTTGCTGCTATTTCCGCAAGTCAAACGGCAAATGGCAGACCGTGGACGACTACAAAAGAAACTGCTGAAGCTTTACAGGAAACAGAAACGGGATATGTCTTATCTGGCGATATGACGGAGCGGTTAAGCGGGGAGAATGCGTGGGCTATCTATATAGATAATGACACATTAGAGGTAAAATGGCATACCCAAAATCTGCCGGATACCGTTCCTCTGCACTATACAATCTCCGACATTGCAAGCCTGACACGAGGATATATTGATGGATACCCGACCTATACGGGAGAATGTGAAAACGGATTGGTCGTTGTAGGCTATCCGAAAGACCGATATTGGAAACATATGTCTCCGAGCTGGGATTATGATTTCATCAAAAACGCCCCGTATACCGTCCTGATTGTAATCGGTGTGAATGTTTTTTTGATTTTCCTGATTTATATGATCGCCAATTCCAAGCTGCTGAAATCCGTTAAACCGATTACAAACGGCATACAGGCGCTTCCTTCAGGTGAGCCTGTTTATGTCAAGGAAAAAGGACTTTTATCCGACCTTGCCGCTAAAATCAATCAAACATCGGATATTCTCCAAAAACAGAAGCGAAACCTGCAAAGAAAGGAAACAGCAAGAGCAAACTGGATTTCCGGAGTCTCTCACGACATCCGCACACCACTTTCTATGGTAATGGGATATGCCGGACAGATTGAGGACAATAAAAGCCTGCCGGAGAGCGAAAGGAAAAAGGCACGGATTATCCGTCAGCAAAGTACAAAAATGAAAAATCTCATCAATGACCTGAATCTTGCCTCGAAGTTAGAATATAATATGCAGCCGATCCATCCAGAGCCTGTCAATCTCGTAGCAATCGCAAGGCAAAGCGTTGTTGACTTTATCAATTTAGGTATGGAAGAAAAGTATCCGATAGAATGGAATACAGATGAAGCATTGACTGCCTGTGTCATAAATGGAGATAAAGAATTGTTGCGGCGGGCAATCGGAAATCTGATTACAAATTCTCAAACGCACAATCCTGATGGCTGTACGATTTCAGTATGCGTCCGAAAAAGCGATACAGAATATAAAATCGTCGTAGAAGATAACGGCGTCGGCGTTACCGATGAAAAGTTAGAGAAACTCAGGACTACGCCCCACTATATGATGAGTGACAGCGGGACAACCGAGCCACGGCACGGCTTAGGGCTTTTGATTGTCGGACAGATCGTTTCCGCCCATAATGGTACAGTGTCTTTCGATCACGGCAAACAAGGTGGATTTGCCGTTACAATTTCTTTCCCTATTCCAAAGGATAGTCATACTCAATAAATGTTAAAAACCGTAGAGCTTCAATGAAAGCCCTACGGTTTTTTACTTTAGAAGATTGATTTCATCTTGCAAGTTTTTCAAAAATGCGCCTGCGTGAGCGCCGTCCATCTGCGTGTGATGGAACTGGAAAGAGATGGGCAGGTAATACCGAAACCATTTCTTTTTGTATCTGCCCCAAATAATAAAGGGATTGTTGAAAATGCCGCTGTTCATACCAACAGCTCCGTCGATTTCCGTATCTATGATGGCGGAAGTGCCGATGACCATACTGTTTTCGGATAAGTCCCTGTCCTGACAGCTTGCGGCAACCTGTGCCGTATATTTCAGATACTCCTCGTTGAATTGATTTAACTCGGCGTTATAAGAAAGGTCGCAGGAGCTGACTTCGCCCTCTTTGTTTTTCACTATGGTATTGACTGCTATGGTGTCATACTGCATGAGTTTTTCGCCGACCGGAAGGATATAAAACTCCTTTACCTTTACGGCAGCTCTGCCGATACAGTAATCGAGCAGCATATTAAATTTCAAGCTTCTTTTCCTGCTGACCTTGATCAGATTGGTCACATCAAAGGTCTTGAAAAAAGTGACCATTGGATTGGGCGCTTTCATCCAAAGCGCATACGCCGCAGCCCTTGTCGTATTTTTGGGATCAACTTCTTTTGGCATACTAACCTCCGATTACTCCGCTTTCCGGATTGGGTGGCGCACGACCGTTTTCAATCGGCTCACATCGCATTTTCTCGGATCGCTCAGATAGATTTCGTGATGGTATCTTGTATCCGTAATATCCAGTTCGTATCCATTCGCTTTCATATAGTCGTGCATTAAATCAACAGTGGCAGGCTCATCGTCATAAGAGCCGATGTGCATACACTGGACGCACATTCCCTCATCATAGGGGAAAAACTCAACCTTAGAAAAATCCTGTTTTTTCTTTTTCGTTGCCTCCTGAACTGCCCACTCAAAATCTTCCTTCGTTACGAAATCCGGCAGCCGGATCATAGAGATAAAGTGCATATCTTCTTTTCTTGCATAATCAAGTCCCTGCGTATTTTCCTGCCACCAAAGACCTTCAAGGGGCGGCACTACATACTCGAAAAATCCCTCGATTTTATGCGTCCCCTTGTAGCTCATCTTTATAGTAAAGGCTATTCCATATAACAAGCCGATTGAGCTTTTATACTCCCCGTTTTCCTCGTTAGGATTGCCTTTCCCCCGGACTGCAATGTAGTTCATTTTTGGAATCTCTATAATTCCGGGCTTGTTCTTCGGCATATAAAATTCTTTGTATTCTTTCTTGTAATCAAAAGCCATTTTCTTCCTCCATTTTGCAAATAGAATTTAGGTCAGCTACCATAATGTATTCCTCAGTCGTTTCTTTGACCGTTGTAAAGCCCGCTTTTCGATATAACTTCACTGCATAATTGTCCTTTTGAACAGATAAGGAAATCTTTGCATAACCAACAGCTTTTTCTGCTAACAACATTTGTGTAAGCAACAAAGTTCCAATTCCCATACCTCTGTACGCTTTAAGAACAGACATTGCAAGGGAAGGCGTATTCTCATCAATATGTCCGTAGTCGTTCATAATCCTTGCCCATATTGCTCCTACAATATTTCCGTCAACTTCTACAATCAAAGCCTTATCGTGTTTGCTGTTTCCAAAATCTGCAATGTATACTTGCAATTCGGGACAAGTTATCACTGATTTAGGCGGCGCAGCCGTACCATCCGGAATATAAATTGCTTCGTACAAAAAATCACTGAGCAGACTATATTCTTCCTTTCGCATTTCCCTTATAGAGTAGCTCATATTTTACTCGTTCCTTTGTCAAAAAATAGCCTTACCGCATACAGGCATTAACAAATTTCATAGGTACATCCATTCGCTTTGCAACCTGTTCCGGCGTCATTCCACTATCCAAAAAGCGCTTGCATACGACCTTCATATTCTCTCCGACTTCGATAATATGCTTATCCGGATCATAGAAGCGAACGACTCGCTGCCCCCAAGAATGTTCCATAATCGGGTGGACATATTCAATATCATATTCCTTCAGCTTATCAGTAAACTTGTCAAAGTCATCTTCCTCAAAATAAAGCTCAAAGTTGTTGCCGCCAAAAGAAATGTCACTTGTACCAATAAATTCCTTATATGTTTCAGCCGTTTGCAGGGCTAAGCCACCTGTCAGTGTCTTATTTGCTCCAAAGTCCATAATGATATGAAGTCCAAAGACTTTTTTATAAAATTCAACTGATCTGTCTATATCGGTCACTACCAACATAGGATTTTTCAACTTCATTCTAATTTTCTCCAAAACACAGTATCGTTATTTCCGATTAGGCTTTCTTTTAATAGCCAACAGTTTCATATAGTCATCGAACTCATAAGTATCAGTCGGCTCAAACATTACCCATTTCCCGTCACGATAAGTTGTTGCTTCATCATATTGCCTGCAAACGGGATCAGAAAGAGTTTCCCTTATCTCCTCAAATTTTACTCTTTCATCTTTTCCAAAGATAATCATAAAACCAAGGCTATTCTTTTTCGCATATAGACTGCAAAGCGTTTTACCGCCTCTGCGATACTTATATTCATAAACCCAGTTCTTACCGCCTGTATTCCATAGCCGTTCCATATCGTATTTTTCATCAATCGCTGAACACAGCTCTTGCCAGACTGCAAACAAAGGTTGTCCGAGCAATTCAGTCATAGTTGACTGAGTAGGAGTATTTTCAAGCATTGTGTTCCCTCCGCATAACAGTATTTGTTTATGACTTGTTCAGATAAGCACTTGCTAATTTATGTACCTGTTTTATTTCTTTTGACGATAAATCCCATTGCTTCAGTTCATTGGAAACCAGTTCAGGATATTTTTTGCTTATATCTTTCAAAGCATTTCCTATTGATTTTCGTACATACTCGCTTTCATCATCTTTGAGAGAAGATAAAAACTGTATTGCCATCTGCGGATGCTCCTTAAAATAAGGGCGGCTTGTCCAAATTCTCAATCCTTCTGATACAGCTCTCCTTGTATTAGCACAATCACTTTTTAGCCATTCCTTAATAACCGGAATCGCTGTTTCATATCCAATAATTTTGCAGTAATTATCAAATGCCATTGCAAGAATTTCCTGCACCTTCCAGCTTTTGTGCTGACTCACGGTATCTTTCAGAAATGATAATGCGCTTGTATTTTTGCAGGCTGCATATCCTACCAAGAAAACACCGACTTCCTGTATCTGAAAATTTTCCGACTGATATAATTCCAATCCCGTAGCGAAACATTCATCAAGCGAATGCTGCTTGTAATAATTTTCAGCTTCCTTTTTCACGAGTTTTAGACTATCTTTTTCAGGTATAACTTCTTTCAAATGTGCTATGAAATTTTCCATTATGTATATTACCCTTTCAAATTATCCAAAGCAGCCGGATTATTTTCGAGGATTGCCCCAACAGTCGGGCAGGTTTCTAAATCCGGGCAGTCTCCGCAGGTGGAAACACCTTTATTTAACGCACACTTCCGAATCCCGCACAGGCTATCACAAAATACCGTTTTTGCCCCATTCATACGGCAGCCTTCGCAGTTAATATGCTCTGGAAGAATCGGGGCGTTGTTTAACTCTGCCCACAGCTTCGCAGTTTTCTCCCGCAAAGCCTGATCGTCATTGACGGTCGCTATGTATGCGTCGCATTTTTCGCAGTCCAGTCCGCAGTATCCGATCATATCTTTCATAGGTTATACGCCTCCTGTCTATTATTCTTCATCATCAATTTCTCGCTCAAAGATCGAATACTTCCAGTCATCAGTTCCGGAAATCAAACGCCAACCCTGTTTTCCATATTCGTTGAGTTTCTCAATATACCGCTCCAGCTTAATATGAACATTAAATGATGGCTCTGCGCTTAAATCAACTGTCATATATTCATACTTCTTCATAACAAACCGCCTTCCTATGTGTAAGTCTTTACGAAAAATTTTTCATTATATCCGCAACAAACTGTGTCTGCTGCTTTCTCAAATACGATTTCACAAAAGGCTTCAGCAGCCATTTCTTCGCTTTTACTTGTTCCGTAAAATCTATCTCTGTTTCATCGCCTTTGGCAGTGAAAATGCCAGTCCAATGACCTGTCATATTGCTGTTTTCCATATCAAATTCCCATCGTCTGTATGGCTCAACAAGCGTCACGGTAAAGGTCGTCGGGTAGCCATCTTTGGTGTATTCAATAAATTTCTTATCGCTGATAACTTCTGCCTTGCTCAAATCGCTTCTCCAAGCTCCATAATTTTCAATATCCAACACCAGATCCCACACTTTTTGAAGTTCGCCGGGGATCAGCGCTTTTATATTTGAAACCGCCATTTTTGCTTTCTCCTTATCTATAAGCTTGTTTTGCTGTCACAAACAGAGCATGGTATCCACTCTGTATTTATTGCAAATCAACTAAATAAGGCTGCGGGCAATCCATTCTGTGGCATTAAGAATGCAAAATAAGTAAATAATCCGAAACATAATGTTGCAGACAGTAATCCAATTTTGCCCACAATAGGTGTCTTATACTTTGTGGAAAAGAGTTTAATATTAAGAATGACAGAAACAGCGCACAGTATCACATCTAAAACAAAATTGATAACGACAACGCTTTTGATATTACTCATAAAACCTAAAGAGAAAAAAGCCAGTATAAACAACCCATAATTTATAAATATCCACCTGATTATTTGTTTTGACGACATACTATATTTCTTCATTTTAATCCTCCTTACCAATTCCAAGGGCCTGCTTAATTTCATTAACATCGCATTTCAATTTCACTAATCCAATCAAAAATATAAAAAGCGAAATAACGGCGACAATGAACACATAACTGAATATACCTATAAAAACATGTTCAAACCATTGTCCCGTCCATGCCAACGGCAACATCCCAACAGTTAATGAAATTAAATAGCCAACTACTTGTTTTACTGGATCAAATTCAACATTTTCACAAAATAGATACGCAATACCGCAGGCTAATCCAAGCCAAGTAAATGTGGCAATCTGGGCAATTACCGCAAACAATTCATTATTGTAATTATGTATTAAAGCGGGGAGAGCAAAATAGAAATCCCCCGTGTCCATCCGCAAAGAAACTACGATTGAAAACAGCAAATATGCAAAGCACCCAATCAAAAATCCTACTGTCCCAAACTTCAAAGCTTTCTTTATCAAAGTATCACCTCATATTCCTAAATGTTTTTTAATTTTCGGGATATATCTTCTTGAAACATAAGTTTGTGTATTGTCTTCAAATCGAATACAAATCCTACCTATTATGCTTAAATCAATATCACGAATTTTTTTGACATTTACAATTTCTGAATTGGAGATGCGGAGAAACTGCTTTTTGTCGAGAGCCTCATTCAACTCATACAATCTGTACCGTATAACATATTCGCCTTGATGTGTTTGAATATAGACCTTTTGATTTCCCGTATATATTCTAAAAATATCGGCAACATTCACAATTTTGGCAATGTCATCTCTGTATGCCGTTAATGTTTCAAGTCTACTTTTATCAAATTCCACAATATGTTGATAGAGAGCGTCAACCTTTCTGTTTCGCTCCTGCGCTGTAATTAAAACCTCGATTTCTTCCACAGAGCGGTCTATGTGTATCCCAACTTTCAATATACCACCTCCAATTTCTTCTCGATTATATCATCTGTACTTTTCAAAATCTATGATACAGCAGTATGTGGTAGTAAATTTGCGATGAATGGTATAGCTGTCCGTGAACATTAGTTTCTCACTTGCTCTGTGGGATTTCTGACTTTTCGATAGTAGCTATATGTAAATCTTTTCATTTATAATCATTTCATCTATATTTGAAACCGCCATTTTTGCTCTCTCCTTAAATCAGTCGTATTTCTCAATATGCACGGTGGCAATCGCCGACTGATTCGGCTCTCCGGTAACAAGGTCTTGCGGCGCAGGCACAAGCAGCATAAATCCGTCTTTTCCATATCGCTGCTCATACCCTTGTGCATAGGTTTCTTCCACGGAAATACGCTGCACCTGACCAATGACCATAGCAGTAATTCCAGCACCGCTTAAATCCTGTATTTCTTTCAGGGTACATTCCATCGTGAGAAACGCTTCGCTGATCGCTGGTGCGTGAATGGTTTTGGCATTGGAAACAGTAAAACCGCCTGCGGCAAATTCGTCATCGTCCCATTCATTCTGATGAATGGTATTTACCAACCTGTCATAACAGCTTATCGGGAGAAAGTTAATGCAAAAGCATTTTTCTCTTTGGATATTGGCATAGGTGTGGGTATGCTGATACAGGTTGCCCATCACGGCAAAGAAAGCGGTCTTATCTCCGTGAAAGCAGCTCCACGAATGAAAGCACACATTCGGTTTTCCGTTCTCTTTCCAAGTCGTGACAGCAAAGAGAACGGTCGGTATTCCTGCTGTTACTTCAAAGTGGGAGAACAGCTCAAATTCTTCCGGATAGGCTGGCTTAAAATACTGGGGAAAATCCTTTTCAATCTCGATCTTCATCATTATGCCTTTCTCTAACCTGAGTAGATTACGACTCATTTGGGATAAAGTATAAGGAATAGCCATCTATATTGATTGGCAGCGTCGGAATTTCAGTTCCGTCATAGTATTCCTTAGGAGCTACGGTAGCATAGCCGTTTACTCCGTCAATGATAATCTCGTAGTCCGTTCCCTTCGGCGTTTTCTGCATTACCTCATAAGTCCCGGTATATGTCTTGCCGTTTGTGGTATCCGTTATCGTGATCTCTCCATCTTTAGCGGTCAAAGTCATATCCACGATTTCAGCGTCAGGATACAGCTCGTCGGCTTCTCCTACGGCAACCACAAGTTCATCCTGATATTGGGCAGATTCCGTATCATTGCTCATAACCGTTCTCATTTCCCACTCATAATCTTCAATCTTCACGACATCAGCATTGCAGGCAGAGAGAGCGAATACGATGAATGACATCAAAAACACAGATAAAATCTTTTTCATTTCAAACAGCCTCCATATACCGTCACAGCTTCTCTACATCTTCCACATAGATGGAGACTTCGCCACACTTCGGACAGATTGCCACCTTCGGCTTGCCGATCCTGCCGCCGAACAGCTTGTTTTCGTCCGATGACATTATAATTCCGTATCCTGCGCCTTCTACCTTGATGGCGCAGTTTTCTTTCATTTCCGTTCCACATCTGAGACACTTTCTCATAAATAAATCCTCCGTTTCTTTTTATGGATTTCCGGCAGTAAAGCCGCCCCGTTATGTTCTCAGCCTAAAGGTTTTCGGCGCAAAGCGGTATACCAAAATGCTGGCGACAATACTGTAAAGCACACAGAAAACAATCGTCATTATTCCAAATATCATAATCGGCATACGCAGCCGCATAAGAGCAAAACAGACGACATAGGTTACTGACAAAACGATCCGGTATGTGCCGCTTTTCAGCTCCGTCCCTGCGTTATAAGGCTGGAGCAGATAGTAAATCGTCAGGTAATGAATCGAGAAAAACAGGCTCATGCACAGGATGGAAACAACCAGCACTACATAGTTCAGCGGATTGTCCGTCCCTCCGGTGGCAAACAGGATCAGCGCCAGTCCGATACCGATCACGAGCGCCGGAACAGCGTTGATTTTCATAATCTCACGCAGGCGAATCTGAAACAGCCGCAGGATAAAGCTCGGCTGCTTATAAAACGAATAGGTCAGCAGGCTGTGATCGCAGTTCATAAAAAGCGCCTGTGTAAAGTTCGTGCCACGGTTGATAGCGTACATTATAAATACAAAGTACGGAAGCCAAGTCATCACGATTTCGTTAATGACGGTTTTTTCTTCGGGCAGCAGATAGACGCCTGCCAGCACGGCGGCGACAAGGAAAGCGCACACATAGGAAATCTTCTTTGTCGAGTTCCAGAGTATCTTTTTATGCCTTTTGATAAACAGCTCATTCAGATACTCGAAGCCCTTGCGGTTGCTGCTAATGGAAGTATCTGCGGATATTTTCTTTTCATTTGCCTGTTTGATAAGCTTTGTCTGTGCCGTGCTGTCCATCTGATTGGTCAATCCGGCTAATAATTCCTTGTTGATTGCGTAATAATCACGGAAGGTAGTGAGCCTTGTGATACTTGCCATACCAAGGGGAATACACGCTAAAAATATAACCATTGGTACGACCGCAGGCAAAGCAAAACCAAAGGCGGGCGGAGCATAGGCTGCGGCTAAAAGCAGGGCGATACAGCACCACACATATTTGGACAGCTTATTTTCGTTGTAGCCAAATCCCCTTTTCTCATAATCCCACAGGGTAACAGCCGCCGCAAACAGCTTCATACCCGCTATGCAAAGGGGCAGGAGCAGACAAAACCACAAAGGTACGCCTCTGTCCATACCGAACAGAATCGTAAAGGGCAAAAAGCCCACAACGACCTTCAGGATGGAGTAGAAATAGTTTACAAGCGTATATTCTCGTGCGTCCATTTTCATCAGGATCATCGCATAATATTTATCCTTTGTCGGATTGAAAAGGTGTGTGTTTACAAAGCTGCCGATTACCGTGAGAATCAGCAGGATATGCAGGAACACCTCATTCTCCGGCAGTCCGTTATAAAGGATACCGATACCGCATACCATCGTGATAAAGTAAAGGAACTTGCCGAGGAATACAGAAACGATTTCCCACAGCACGGACAAAATGTTTGCAAAGATTTTCAGCCCCTTTACCTGATACAGCGTTGCCGGAAGCAGCCGCTTTACGAGCGGTATCTGCTTTAAGGAAAACAGGACACCGTTGACACGGTATGTATTTTTCAGGGAAAAAGATATTTTAAGCGTCTTATTCATTTCCTTCCTCCCTGAGTGCCGCAATGATTTTATCCTTAAATTCCCTGCTGTCCAGATCGGTTTTCTCCACGACCTCCAGTTCGCCGTGATTAAGCAGCACAATCTCATCGCAGAGGTCAAGCGCCAAATCCATAATATGAGTGGAGAAAATGGTAATGCGGTCTTGTTTCAGTGAACGGAGCAGTTGTTTCATTTCTTCCGCCACAACCACATCAAGGGATGTCAAAGGCTCGTCGAGCAGCAGGATATTCGGCTGAGCGATGATATTGATGAGCATTTGCATTTTGTTTTTCATACCGTGGGAGTAGTCCTTGAGCAGTTTATCCCTGTCCTCCGGCTCAATACTCATATAATCGAAATACTCGTCAATGCTTTTCGGATTTTTGATAGACTTCTCGTTGATGTCCATAAAGAATTTCAAAAACTCCCTGCCTGTAAGAAATTCCGGTACAGTAGGGGTAGAGAGTACATATCCAATATCCTCTGCGGCTACCTCACGACGAACGCCGTTTTCATCTTCTATATAGAAATTGCCGCTGTCCGCCTTCAAATCCCTGTTCAAACAGTTAAACAGCGTTGTTTTTCCAGCGCCGTTTCTGCCGAGCAGCCCATAAATTTTCCCTTCATCAAATGTAAAATCAATATCTCTGAGAACTTCCTTTTTCTCAAAGCTCTTTGATAAATGCTCAATCACAAATTTCATAATATCCTCCGTCACATCTTATGCTGGTAATATGCCATCAAAATAAAGTCAAGGATTGTTTTCAGCAGGAAAGCGCCTACAAGAGTAAGAACAGTCCATATGGGTGCGTCGAAAAAAATACATACCCAAGCACCTGCCATCAGCAGCCAGTGCAGTATTTCTCCGGATATTGCCTGCGCTTTGCTGCGAATGAGCTGATTGCGCTCATCTTTTTCTTCAATCTCATTGATTTTCATCAAATCGGGATTTTTTGCGCCCCACAGAGCGACGCACCATTTCGCAATCCCATAGCCGAACAATCCGGCACCTATGCCGATCATTGCGCCGCTTTGCGAATCGCTCAAACAGTCCTGTAAAAGAAACCTTGCGCTCAGAGCCAAAGCAATGCTGACTATGCCGATTACAAGATATATTCCGGTTTTCTTCTTCATTGCTTTCCCTCCTCGTAAATGAAAATATCTTCAATGCTCATATTAAAATACCGTGCAAGCTTAAACGCCAATGTAATTGAAGGATTGTATCGTCCGTTTTCCAACGAGCCGATGGTCTGCCGGGATACTTCCAGTGCGGCAGCCAGTTCTTCCTGCTTGATTCCCCGTTCTTTCCGAATTTCCTCTAAACGGTTTTTCATGGTGCGCCTCCTTTCTATGGAAAGCCAGCTTTCCATATCTCTATTATAGCAAAAGGGGCGCAAATGTCAAGTACACTTTCCATTCAGAGATGAACTTTTTTCATTCCTCCCATTTTCACATCTATTGAGCAGCTAAATTTATCACTTGCACATTGCTTTGCCGAGCATAATTTACCGTATACGCAGTCCCGCCTTTCTCCTGTGTTAAATAGGCTATGCAGACACTGCTGCCATTTACCAAATGGCGGTTTCTTTTGAACATACAGCCCCGAAAATAGTCGTGAGAAGTATATACTACCTTATCTGCCTGACTTTTGATTTCCTCATAGATCGCTATGTCGTTTTTGCTCCAGCCTTTCGTCTGTGTGATACACGGTAAGACTAAAATCAATTTGATATGCGGATACTGCTTTTTCAAAGATAAGACGCATTGTGTAGCCAGCGTGTCAAAAACCGATGCTCCGCCTGCGCCAAAGTACATATATCCTTCTTCTATCAGTCGAAGCAAGGTATTTTTTAACCGCTGAGAGAGTTCCGATATGCTCTCCGGCGGTATTTTTCTATGTCCAGTAAAGCAAGCCGTTTTTTCCCTCATTAAAGATCACCAGCTAATTCAAAGCCTAAAAGCACAAAAAACCTAATTATAATACTCATAGTATAGCAAAGTCAACAATAAATATCAATAGTCTGTGGAACTACGGAAACAATATTTATAGACTATGAATGGAGGCTGGAACTATGAGTGAAATTGCAAAAACAATCGGACAGCGTGTCCGCAATTATAGAATTGATAAGGGATTGAGCCAAGAGAAGCTTGCTGAGTTATCCGGTTGCCACCCTACTTATATCGGGCAAGTGGAACGAGGGGAAAAGAACGCCACTCTTGAAAGTATCGAAAAGATTGCTTCAGCTATGAATGTCTCGCTTGCTCAGCTTTTTGAGAAGATAGGCGAAAGCAGCACCGACAGCTATCCTATGAAATGTTACGAGCTGGTCGCAGCAAAAAGTAAATCCGAGCAAGAACATCTATATAAGATGTTAGTTGAAATGGATAAATATAAAAATCAATAAAAGCGGAAAAAATATACGGTGTTACCCAAGTGGGTAGCACCGTATTATTTTGGGTATAGTTTTATTTTAATTCTGTACGGCGGATTACAGCATATGAGCCAATTCCAAAAAGAGCTCCGATTATGAGAAATGATAGAATTGGGAAAAACTGATTTATTGTACCATCGCTCATAAATCCTACTGCTCTCATCGTCAATTCCATAGCCTTGCTTACAATTTCATCTGAGAATACAAACTGGAACAACGCCATAACAAGAAGAATGATTCCAGATATTCCAACTCCGATCAAAAGAGAAATTGTTTTTCCAACTCTGTTGATGACTAAAATCGCTAAATAGAAAAGACTGCAAAACATCAAATATAAAGCAGTAAGCCATAACCAGTTTATAAAAATATTTCCGAATCCATAAAGGCTACTGTATAAGGTAAAATAGTTACTGTTGAAGAAATGAAGGGAGTTACCGATTATGGTATCAATAAGTGCCATTGTACCCGCCAGCAATGTAAACATACAAACAGTCGCCCCAAAAATATATTTTCGGGTATATCCATTTTGGAGCAACGCCTTGAAATCTTCTTTGTAGCCTAATACGCCTATAACACTGACAAAAACAACAGAACTGAACTCTAAAGTATTTGAGCCAGTTTCATTTCCTTTAGTACAAATTGCAACAATCGTAAAAATAAGAGCTACAATCAAATATTGGATCAAATAGAAAATTCCTATCGCCCTTACTTTAGTTAAGTATTCATATAAAACAGCAGATTTTAATTTACTCATTTTCGCCGCCACCTTTCTCTGTCATCTTGACAAACAGTTTTTGCAAATTCATTGCCGTAACTTGCAGATTGCTTCCTTGAGGTAAAGCCGTTTTTTCTCCTAATACATAGGCAATTTTCAAGCCGCCCAACTCGTCATATCCGATGACATTCTTGCCTTCACAATAATGGTCAACTTCCTGAGCCACCCCGGAAATGCTATATCCTTTTTCAAGCAGTTCCTCAACCGTTTCCTGAAGAAGAATTTTCCCTTTATCAATCAAGACAACTTCCTCAATAATATTGGAAACTTCCTCTATCAGATGTGTCGCAATAATAAGCGTCCGCTCATTGTTCTCAAATTCTTTAAGGAGCAGGCTGTAAAACAGTTCCCTGTGGTTTGCGTCAAGCCCCAGAACCGGCTCATCAAAGATTACATACGGAACATTCAGTGATAGCGCAATAATCAGCTTGAAAATGGACTGATACCCTTTCGATAACGCCTTAAACCTTTTGTTAATATCAAGATTGAACTTTTTGGAAAGTTCAAAGGCTTTATCCAGATCAAAATCGTTATAAAAACGATTTGTCCACTTGAAATGATCCTTAACCTTCAAATCTCTGTCATATAAATCCGCTTCACTCATGCAAAAAATCTTTTCGTGGACACCCATATTTTCTTTTGCAGGAATACCATCAATCAGGACTTCGCCCTGATCTGCAAAAATCCGGTTTGCGATAATATTGATAAGGGTAGATTTTCCTGCCCCGTTTCTCCCTAGATACATACTGAGATTTTTCTACCATTACCCCCTCACCAAATACATCAAATATAACCAGCACCTTATCAGGGTAGATAATCACCTGAGATAAGTGCTCCAGCACAAACTCTACCTTGAGCTGTTCATTTTCATCAAGGTACTGAGCTACCTCTGCATCAATATTCTCTCTCACTCTCTGGATCTCAGCCAGATCCGCAAGGTTAGCCTTATTAGCCTCTACCTCTCTCCTGAGCTCTAAAATGTGCTCATCAAGAGCTAGAGCTTTCCTCTGGTATTCCTCTTTCGTGAGGAGATTATCTAAATAGGCATCTAAGAGCTTATCCTTACGGCTTATCTCTCTTTGTAAATCTGCCTCTGTAGCCCCTCTGTTAGCCTCTGTAATGCGTTTCTCATAGGTATCCAGCCTACCTAGCATAAACTCTCTTATAAAGCCTGTATCCGCCTGTAAACGCTCAGAAACGATAGCCATAATCTCCATGAGGGCATTATAAGAGATATTCTCATTATCACAGCCCTCAGGGTTTATCTCTCCAGCCTTACCACCTACAGCATCTCTAGCCCTTGTTTTTCTGCCTTTTTGCTGTTTAGTACTACATACCCAATACTCCTCATTAGAGGTTTTTGTTTTCCTCCAGTAAGGAGCTCCGCACACCCCGCACACCAGCTTACCACTGAAAGAGTAGCCGCTTGTTTTCTTACCCCGCCTGTTACAGCCTGTAGCTACTACCCGCTCCTCATGGATTTTCTCTATCAGAGCCCACTCCTCCTCAGTAACAATAGGAGGGAGAGCCCCTTTTACATACACCCACTCACTCTCAGGGAGCTTTACCGTTTGCTTACTCTCAAAATCATGCCGCTCCCTGTTAATTATCATAGTGCCTACATTTTTGCAATCATACACAAACTTAGGAATATCCATAGGTTTCCACGGCTTACCTACTGTATTTCTGTACCCCGCATCATTGAGCTCCTTAGCAATCTGAGTAGAGCCTTTCCTAGCCATGATACCCTCACACATAAGCCGCCTTACTTTAGCTTGCTCAGGGTTTATCACATACTTACCATCTACCTTATCCCAGCCAAAAACATTACCGCTACCCTGTAGATCTATCTCTAAGCCTTTCCTAGCCTTTTCAATCCGCCCATCATGATAATTATGGAGCTTTTTGGAGAGGTTTCTGCTAAACTCCTCCGCTATGATAGCCTTAATGCCTGTAATCAGTGCATCATCAGGGCTATAGAATTTATCCTCAAGGTACATATAGAGGATCTTGCCTGTCTGTACCAGCCTGTTAATAAATAAATACCAGTCCAGAGTATTTCTCATGAGCCGCTCTTGATCCTTGATAACTACCACATCAAAAGCATCCCCTAAGAGATCCTCATAGAGCCTCTGGTACTCATCCCGCCCCTTAACCATAGTACCAGACTTGCTCCGATCTATATACTCATCTACCTTTTTCCAGCCATGCTTAGTAATTGTGTTTCTATTTTCCTCAATCTGGAGCTCTATAGCGTTAAGCTGTTCCTCCTCCGCCGTAGATACCCTAGCATAGAAAACCGCCCTTAATCCTTTAGTATCCTGTGCTCTCCTGTAAGCCATCCTGTACACTCCTTTATAAAATCATATCCTGAGCCCTTGAGAGCCTCTCAGAGCCGTTTTAATCGCTCAGGGGTATAACTGCCTACCCCTAACTCTTGAGGCTCTCTAAGTGGCTTTATTTTCAGTCTGTATCTATTATACACCAGCTATATAAAAATAGCAACAGAAAAACAAAAAAAAGGGGTACAAGCCCCTCAAAATGAGTAGCCTGTACCCCTCAAAGAAAAAGGAGAGCCTTACTTTAACATCTGATTTACTCTTTTCTGTACCTCAGAGTAATTATAGCCAGCGGCGGTAAGGCGGTTTTTCCTATCCTGACCGTTACCCCAATCTCCTCTAATAACCTCTCTAGCAATCTCGTCAATAGATTTCTTTGCAGGAGTAGAGGAGGTATTAGCGGTAACATCCGCTTCATTTACCCAGCCATACACTGTAGAGCCCTTACCAGCCACCGCCTGTAAGTGATACGGATGAGGATTTTTAGAGGCAATCTGAGTAACCTTAGCCAATCCAGCCTTACAAGCACGAGCTGTAGCACCCTTATAAGAGCTTGTATAGTGGAGGCACCCTGTAAACATTACTTGATCCCCCACCTTAAGCCCTGTAGCACCTGTAGAGCCGCTTGCAATAGGCGTTAAGGTATTTTCATCTACCCAGCCATACACGCCACTCACAAAAGCTCCAGCATCATTTACAGCTCTACAATGATAAGGATGCTTACCACTAGCTACCTGAGTGATCTTAGCCTTGCCAGCCTTTACAGAGCTACCGCTTGAGCCGCTTGCACTGGTATAATGCTTACCTCCTGCAAACTGCACAATATCCCCAACCTTAAACTTGAGGCTAGTGGTAGGATTAGTAGGCTCTGTAGTTGCACCAGATCCCAGCCGCTTATTTACCTCATCTGCGATCTCTCCGTGTCTGTCATAAAGATATTTGCCGGGACAAGACTTGTTAGCATAATCCCTATGTACAGTCATGTTACAGCCGTTTAAGTGCTTTACACGATTGTTTTTATTAGTAGACCATACCAGCTTTTTAATCCCATTTCTCTTACAAATATCTGTTACCAGATCCAGCAAAGCATTATAAGCCTTAGAATTAACTGCATAAGGCTCAGAGGTATCACTTGCCACCTCAATAGTGATCGCTCTATTGTCATTTTCAGAACTGGAAGTACACCAAGAGCGATCCTTTTCCTCTACATACATTCCGATCCTGCCATCAAGACCTACACCGTAATTAGAGCTTGCCTGTCTGGATGTAGGAGCAAAGATATTACCAAGCGTTTCTACTGAGCACTGACCTACTACACAATGGATAGTAATGGTATCAATGGCATGATTTCTAGGGCTCGTCTTATTAGGTGAGATTTTTGTATAACTCACTAAAGGGCTATTACTCATTTTCGTTGTCCTCCTTACCGTTAGATAATTCCTCAAGAGTTTCCTCTGTAATTTCCTCTCCCGCTTTCGGCTCAATCTCTGCCAAAATAGCGGCAAAATCCTTTTTATTCATAGCAATCCTCCTCACTAAAAAGGAGCCTATTACAGGCTCCCAGTTACTTTTTAATGGTTTTAATCTGTTCAATCATTTGCAGTACCTTATCATACCCCAGCATAGATCCAATCCACACAGCTACCGCCATAAGCACCATGCAAATAATGTTAAGGGTAGTAAAAGGAATACCCAAAAACATATAGGTAAGAGCTGTACCTCCAATACCCACAATCACAGATACAATAAGTACAACTACATTAGAGGAGTACTTGATCTTTGTACCCTCAAAAGATTTCTTTACCGCCTCTGTAAACAAGGATACCGCTGTAGCCAAAGTTACAATTAGCGTTAAGAAAAGGGAAATAGTCATAACCTCACACCTCCTAGTAATTCCTGAGCTCTATCTCTTGCTGTATAGCCTCCTCTAAAGCACCATTTAGCTTACTATCCATCATCCTATCAATCTGGTTTATTTCCTCAAGAATGAGGGTATAAGCCTCCTCTGATAGCTGATCCTTGAGTTTTATCTCCAGTCTCAGCCTGAGTAATACAAAACGGATTTTCGCCTTAGAGAGATTTTCTATTTTAGCTTTATTGAGATAGAAAACAATGGAGGCACCAAAGATACCTCCTGTAGTTACAATAATTTGAGTGGCGTAGCTGGATATATCATAGCCCTCTTGCACATCTCCTCTTACTAAGAAAAGAGATAAGACAAAAAGAGCCCCTGTTAATACCACCAGCATTTTACTAAACTCCACCTTACGCCTAGCAGAGCTTAGAGATAACGGAGATCCCCTCCTCTGGGTTTTATCCTTTCCCATGCTATCACACTCCTAACTTACTTGAGCCCAAGCTGGATAGCGATATAGCCTAAAATAATGGTTACAAGCCCTGCTACCAAAAGCCACTTGAATTTATCCCACTTTGCTCCGTCTTTATTTTCCAGCTTGTTAAGTCTTTCTATGACTTCATTTAGATCCGCTCTCATATACTTAGTTTCTACCGCAAGCTCTTTGATAGCACTAATCAGATCGGTATTTTCCTTTAGTGCCTCATCATGCTCATCAATCCGCTTAGTATTGCTTTTGGATCTATTCTCAACCGCCGTTAGTCTGTGCTCAATCTCTAACTTCTGATCCTCCGTCACACCACAAGCCCTCCTTTCTGAAATGTAAAAGGGAGAGCTTATGCTCTCCCTCAGGGTTACTCTGCCAGCTCAGGAACTTCCAGATCCACAAGGATCTGCTTAACCTGTTCCTTAATGACCGCTGGCACATCATTGATAGTCTTTTTGCCCTTAACAATAAGGGTGGCATAAATAACCGCCATTGTAGGTATCTCCTTTCTAAAAAATATTTTTAGGATGAGAGTGCGGAGCATCACTCATTACCTCTTTCCAGAATTTCCTCAACCTCTTTTTTGAGCTTTTCTGGTACATCCTCAATAGTCTTAAGACCTTTGCGAATAAGATCTGCATATACTCTAGCCATTTCTCTTACCTCCTATGTTAAATCATCATCTCATACAGCTCTACAAGAGCCATCTGAGCGGCGGTTACTTGCTCATCAAGGGAGCTACTCTTTTCAGTAATCACCTTGATATACTCATCCTTATCATAGATGATCTGTTCAGAGATCTCCCAGCCGTCAAAGCCGCCATCCATACCCTCCTCAGAGGGAGCCTCATGGATCTCCGTGATACCGTTATTGAGAGTAACATGGTACTCATCAATTTCCAGCGGTAACACCTCAGGAGCGGTACTCCTGACTTTTACATACTTTTGCATTACCTTTTACCTCCTTAAGATAATAATTGTGCATATATTCTACATTAGGGACTACATATTTCTGAAATAGCCTGTAGCTATCACACCATTTGAGCCACCCTTTGTAGCTGTTAAATGAGCACCATTCACTATAAGTAGGGCTGATACCCTGAGCCCTTTTAGCAGAGCAAGCTAGCATCTTTCTCTTGAGCGTTTTACAAGTCGATTTCCTGAGGAGAGTGTACTCACCAAAAAACCGATAGCCCACAAAATCAATACCTCTCACCTTTGAGGGGAATACTTGCCAGTTATGCTTAACCACCTGTTTTAAGTGATCTGCAATAAACTCATCCAGATCCCTCTTGAGGCTATGGAGCTCCTCTTTACTAGAGCCGAAAATCACCATATCATCCATGTACCTAAAATAGTACTTAACACCCTTAACCTCTTTGATCCAGTGATCTACCTCTGAGAGATTAAAGTTGCCATCATACTGAGATACATAGTTACCAATGGGGATACCCACGCCCTCAATAAACTCTCTGCCGTTATCGTCTATGATGATATTTACACAAACGCCTAACCGCTGGAGGATCTCAATGTTTTCCTCAGTAGCAGGACAAGTACTAATACTATCAATGATCTCATCCAGTATCCAGATAAGCTCCTCATCCTTGAAAAGCTCTCTAAATTTAGCCTTTAGCACATCATGTACAATCGTAGGATAGTACTTTCTTATATCCAGCTTTAAGCAATATGCTGTACCCTCAGGATCAGAAACTAAGATACTAGGTATCCATTTCTTGAAAACTACCTTACCATTTTTCTTAACCTTTTTCTCATACCCTCTCAGAGCCTTAATGATAGGCATAGCTCCTCTTTTCGGTATGGCACTATAAGTATCCTTAGTAAAGGTTTTCAAAAGAAAAGGCTCTATCACCTGTAGGATAGCCCATTGACAAACTCGATCAGGGTAAAAGGGTAGCTTATAAATCTCCCGCTCCTTATTCCCCTCAACCTTAGTGAAAACCTCATGGGGAGAGGTTTTGTAGGTATGATTTATCAGGCTTTCTCTGAGCTCATCAAGATAATGATCTAAGTCTTTCTCTACTTCTTTGACCTCTGCATACCATCCCTTACCTTTTTTAGCGTTTTTGTACGCCTTACGGAGGTTATCCTTTGAGTAAATCTTAGCAAACAGATACTTTGTACCCTCCATAGTGCTCACATCCTTTTTGTATGTGCAAAAGGAGGAACCAGCTACCCAAAGGATAGCACCGCTTTTCTCCGTGCTTACTTCCAAGTATCAGATCAAACAGTTTACGGAGTTTACCGCACATAGGCACCTCCTTATAGCTTTTTTACCAGCCCCTTGATACCAAAGGGCTTTTTATGTTCTGCCAAGAGGCAAGGTAACTGTATCTCACTTATAGAAAATTTAGAAACTGCACATATAGTAAGTGACTGCTGATATTCCGATTACGATTAGAGGAGGTATTATTACCATTCAGATAAAAGCCGCATTTAGAGCCATTATTCCATTTACCGCCTAATTTAGTAATTAAGAACCTTTTACAGTTACCCTTTAACACAAAGGTATAGCAAAGGAGAGCCTTTTACAGCTCTCCTTTACTTCCCTGTATTAAACTGATTTCACGCCGCCAAAGATTGAGGCACATACAGCAAGCGACCGCCGACATTCCGATAACGAGCAGAGGAGGCAGTAATACCACGCAGACAAAAGCCGCACCGAGAGCCATAACTCCATAAACCGCCCAATATAGCAATAAAGAACCCGTTATAGGTGTAATTCTGGTAAGCATAGTTACCAGTAAATACATCACTACCAGAGCATCTAGTAGGAATGAGCATATCAGGATAATTAGGATCAATGCCAAAGCGATCCTGATAGCCGTTACCATGAGTGAAGTTAGCTCCAAAGCACTCATATCCCTCAGTAGTATCATCTGCAACCGTAGCCCCTGCTTTATGGAGCCATACCTCATTTACACCCTTAGCCAGAATGTTAATGAGATCAAGCCATGTCCAGATATTACCCCAGAGATTTTCCTCACCTCTGTAGGATACGGAGCATTTACCGTTTACACCGCCGTTAGGATCAATGCCTGAGCCGTTTCCAAGCCCAGAGGTAGCTCCTGTAACCACCGCCATATTAGTAGAGCCATCATCTGTAAAATCACAAACTCCACGCCCTACCGCTCTCTGAGCATCCAGAGTAGCATACTCAATCATGAGCAACCACTCAGTAACCGCCATAGCGTAAATACTATGGCTCTGCCATCCTGTACCTCTGTTATTGCAGAGCTTACGCACATTAGCCCTAGTGAGGTTTTGAGTAAGACCGCTAGCGGGTTTAGCTCCTGCAATACTGCAAAGCATATCCGTAGCAAAATCCGCTACCTGTTCATCCGCCTTAAGGTAAGCTGTAGCACTGGTATCATAGATAGATCCCTCAAAAGCAGAGAGGTAAATCTTATCCTGATAGATACCATGCTCATCCATAAAGGCTCTAGGAGCTGTAAAGCCAGCTTTAGGAGTAGGGGAGATATAGTATCTTGCCTTAGTGTACTGCTTACCTCTACCGCTGGAGGCGTTTTCAGCCTTAACAGGAACCGCCTTAATGTAGAAAATGGGCTGTTCTACCATTACCTGTACCTTAGTACCAATGGCATACTCAGTATCCCCCACAGTGATAGCCTGAGTAATAGCTCCAGTTTCCGTATAACCCGCATCTCCACGGTAAGCCAAAACTACACCGCTATCAGTGAGGATACATCTCTTTCTACCGCCCCACGGGGTAAGAGCATCAAAATCAGCTCCAGAGGTAAGGTTACTGTTACCAGCGATCCTAGTAAACTTTTTACTTGCAAAGTCTACCTCCACGCCGTAAACATTATCCTCCTCATAGCCCACAAAGCTCCTTACATCGTCAATCTGTTTCTGCAAATCAACGATCTGAGCCACCGTAGCCCCAGCCGCAGGATCTACCTCTACAGTAACATTAGAGGCATTAGATACCGCCGTTACCAGATCCACCAGCAAAGAGCTCACGCCGATCCCATTAAAGGGCGGCATCCAATCCGCTGTAGCCTCACTCTCATCAGCACAAGAGATACTGTAGCAGATTTCTCCCTCCTGAGGATCTGTAGCATACAAGCCGATAGTACGCACATAATAGCCAGCGGTAAGAGCTGAGTTAGAGAAACTTGCACTTACCTTTACATTACTATCATTCTGCCTTACCACGCTTGCTACCGCTGTTTGCTGTCTGATAGTACCGATCCCTGTCTTACTTGCAATATCGCCGCTAAGCGTAGTATCACTCACAGCGATCTTAGTAAAGACCAGCTTAGTACTACCAGCCACTACCTTAGCAAGTAAGGCTTGCCCTTTCTTTGTGATTACTGCACTCTTAAAAGCACCCATACTTGTAACCATCCTTTCACTTTTTAATTTATTGTAACCCTCATAGCACCGCTCACAGAGCCAGCTACAGAGGTATTACCAGTGTTTGATACTTTGCTGTTTATATCATGAGTAATGACCCGCACATTAGCCGATCCAGTACCCGTACCCACGCTCAGAGCCGCCTCACTCTTATCCTGCAAGGCTACATCATGTGTAACCATGCTGAGCATAGCTGTAGCATTTGCTACCGCCTCAGATAGAGGAGATACAGTAGCTACCACGCTCTCCAGATCATGAGTAACAATATGAGTACCAGCTCTAGCCAGCCCCACGCCAACCCGCATAGGAGCGGCTATCTCAGCCTCAGCCTCAATATCATGAGTAATACAATACCCCAGAGCGGTACAGCACACACCGCCCATATAGAGGGTACTAAAAGGTTTTGCCTCCATGATATTTGCAAGCTCCAGCACCAGATTACAGGGGAGCATATCATCAAGAGTATTAGCCACCATATCAAAGGCTCCAGCTACCCCTAAATGAGTAGTAACCCTCAGCCAATACTCTTTATAATGCTCCTCTAAATCAAAGGCATCCTCAGAGCCGCAAATACTTACCAGCCGCCTATAGAGCTCAGGCTCAGTATAGGGTACATAGTTATTCCACTTTGTAAGTACCCTAAAACGCCTTGTATCAAGGGTATCCGTTTCCTCAGGTACAATCCCCATCATATCCTCAAACCGCTTTATACCGTACTCATCAGCACTCTCTATAAAGAAATTTGCAAGAGTACGATCTATAGCGGCTAAGATATATCTGAGCTCAGGCTCCTCAGTCTTAGCGATCTCCTTAAACTCTTTCAGTTTACGGAGTAGAGGCATCCAGTAATTTAACAGGTGTACCTCTTTCGCCATCAGCTTACCTCCACTTTTCCTATAACAGGTATCTCCTCAACATTGAGGGGTAGATTTTCTGTACTGCCGTTTATTTTGGTATTCAGCACATCCAGTACCCCCTCAATACTTAAGATCCTGTTTTCAATCTGAGAGATACGCACAATCAAGCTACCATTTTCCCACGCCTTACGCATTTCCAGTAGGTATCCCTCAATAGCCTCCTGTATCTTTGCCTTGATAGGGGTAAGAGTGTAGCCCTCAAGCAGAATAACGGTACAAGAAACATTGATTATTCTCTCAGTAGCTCCTACCACCGTTACAATATGCCCTATAGGGGCTATCCCTGTACCCGTACCTCTAGGATCTGGATCTATAGCCTCCTGCACAAAGGCAATCAGCTCAGGAGTAGGCTTACTAAACTCACTATCAATGATAATGAGCTTAACTGTACCTCCTCCATTCCATACAGGGATAACCACTGTACCCCCTACACCATCAAGGGAGTTAGTTTTTTCCTTGTAATCCTGCTTATTGCCTCCAAACGGATTAGAGCTGAAAGAGGCAAAGTACTTTTTTCTGAGGATTTCCGTATCCTCATCATCCTCAGCGGGGATTAAAAGCTCAATCAAAGAGCCCTCCAGATCATTAGAAATAAATTCAATGCTGGAAAGCTCTCCAAAGTGCTTATTACCCTCTGTACCCACCGTTTCACATTGCATTTGATAATAGTAATACAGAGCCTCACCCTCACTCTTACTCTCAATAAACTCAATCGCCTTGTAATTGAGCTCATCCAGATTAAAGCGTGATCCAATGGGGATCTCCATATTAAACTTACCCTTAAGCACCGCCTGAGTAGCAGGATGAGGGGTAATACCTCTCTCAGCACACCTCCTAATGAGGTACTCTCTGCTAGCGGTATCTGCATAACCATCAGAGATAATCCCATCAAGCAAAATGTAAATATTAGCGTGTTCAGCAGATACAGGGGCTATAGCGTTCATAATCAGAGAGCCCTCACGCTTATCCACATCCGCCCCTACTCTAGCAAGGGATCTCTCAAGGATTTTCTCATAAGTCTGATCCTCATACATCCATACTCACCTCCTTACTACCCACATCTGTAATCATCCGAAAACGGATATACAGCATTTCATTTACCTGATTTACTGTAAGATCCTCTATGCCTGTGATATGCTCATTGATAAATAAGCACTCCTCAATATACCTTTTTACCTCAGAATAAAGGTAATCCTCATCAAAGCTATAGCCTATGAGGTTAGTGTACTCCTCTCCGTATTGCCAGCTATAAATAACCCACCTGTACCGCTTAGCCTTAAGAGCTAAATAAGCCCACACACAGAGAGCATCCACCCCCTCTACAATCCTACCAGTAAGCCTCCCTGTCTTAAAATCCAGCTCATACTCACGAATAGAGGAGGCTGTTACCTCTGGAGTAACCTGAGCTATCTCCTCATCCGTTACAAAGGGAAACAAGCTCATATATCACGCCTCCTTTACCCTTGCCAAAATTACAAACTTGTTAGTATCATTGAGCCTCTGTACAGCTACCAGATCACCCTTTTTAAGCCCATCAATGTAAGTGATCTTAGCCTGAGTGCTCACTCTTGTATCAGGATCATGATACTGCCCTTGAGCATCAACACTACCAAAAGGATCATGCTGAGTAGTATCTACTGTAACTCCAGATACATAGGGGATCTTAATCTGTCTGGTATATCCAGCTATCAGATAATCCGCTATATACAAATCCTCAGCCTTTAGTACCAGATCATCAATTTTCACGCTGTTAGAGCTCTGCATTACCCCTAACTGGAGGGTAATAGGGTTATCTTTTCTGCCCTGAGCTCTCATCATCTCGATCATCTCAGCATAAAAGGCATCATTTTTCATTTCTCCGCCATCAGCCATACACGCACCTCCTAACTAAAAGAGCCCTCATCAACCCAGCCCCAAACATGAGTTTTACCCCAATCCTCAGTAACTAAGTGATAAGGATGAGCTGAGCCCTTGTTAATGATAGTGATCTTAGCTGGACCAGCGGAGGGAGAGCCGCCTGACTTAGTAGCCGTAGAGGATACATAGTGATTACCGCCGTTAAACTGTACCACATCTCCAACCTTGTACTCTTTGCTCTCTACTTTCTCCTCTTTTTTCTCTTTCTTTTCCTCAGGTACAGGAGGATTTTTCAGAGTTACAGTAAGGCTCATAGTGCCTACCCCATTCTGATAGGTATGGGTATCAGCATCTATCCACACCTCACCGCTCAAGCCTGTAGAGCTATCTTTTACAATAGCCCCAGCTCCAGTAATAGCCCCTGTGAAGTCAACACACTCAAGAGTAAAGGTTTTTTCTACCCCCTTAAACATACTCTTAGCCGTAGTGGTAGCATCCTTGCCCTCCTCTTTCGTGTAAACCTCTTGAAACACACCATATTTCAGATCTGCATCATTTTGTACCATTCCCTGAGGGTTTCCCTCTCCATCATAGATCCTCACTCTGTTTACCATGCTGTTAAGGGTTTCCTTATATTTGCTGGATATGATATTGCTATCATCGGCTAGCTCAATCTCACACACTAAGCCGCCCACCAGCTCCACACAGAGCTTACCCTTTTTGGCACGGATAATATAGCTCTTACCATTTTGCTGAGTAGCTTGCTTATACGCCTCTGAGATAATCTCATAGATCGTTTTTTGCTGTACAATGAGTTTCTGAGAGATCCCTGTACTAGCCAAAGAGCCTACAGGGATCTCCAGATCATTACACACCATTTGAGCAATCGCCTCAGCCGTTTTACCGCTGAAATTGTAGGTAGCTTTACTCTTGAGGGTATAAAAGAGAATATCATAGGCTACATAGCTAACAACACCAGTAACACTACTAGCCTCCCTCTCTGTGATAAACCCTCTGAAAAGCTCTGTTTTTCCATCATCGGCAAACAGGTAGATAGGATCTGCAAGGGCTATATTGAGCTTTTTAACATTCTGATCCAGAGGAGCATTTACTATCTTGAGCTCCAGCTTTCTAGCCATTTCAGACTTAGAGCCGCCCCAGCTCATAGCACTGACATACTCCGTTATATCTGTATCTTTGTGTAGTACTTTCACCCTTACACCTCCCCTTAAGGAATAGTAAGAACATCACCAGCATAAATCAGGTTAGGGCTCCGCTTAGAGAAAATCTGCTGATTAGCATCCACCAGCTTTTTATACTGAGCTCCATTACCGTAATACTGCTTAGCAATATTCCAAAGGCAATCACCGCTTTTTACCGTGTACTGTCTAGGAGTACTACCCTTATTCTCAGGGGCTTTAGTTTCCCTCTGTTTAGGCGGATCGGTTTCTACTGTGATATTTGCCTTTTTCGTTTTAATCCTCTTGTATTCCTTTAGAGCCATTGTGAAATAAATATCTCCTGTAGCATCCTTTTCACCCCAATTAAAGCTCTCAATGGTACACTCCATATTGAGATTTCTGCCTATTACAACCCTGCAAGGCTCCCCAGATTTCCTCCACCGCTCAATCTTTTCCACGATAGAGAGCGGATCTCCAGCATAGCTAGCAAAGTTATAGTTTTTAGCAGGAAAGAAAGAGCTAAGAGATACCTCCCTTAGCCCTGTCTTTCCCATGAGGTTTACATCACCTATTTGAATTACATTAGTTACCGTATTCCGATGAGATACGGAAACTGTATAATCTGAGGGGTTTACAGGCAATACCAGCCTATCTCCGCCCTTTTGTAGAGTAAAAGACATTTTCCGCACCTCCTTTAAGGCATATTAGGTACGAGTTTACGGAACTTAGTAACCATATCCTGTACCACCTTATCCACATCCGCCTCTTTCTCGATAACAACGGTATCCGCCAGCTTTTCAATAGTGATATTAGATCCTTTATTCTCCTGTTTTACCTCTGTAACTTCCTGTACATTATTGATAGGCTGAGGAGCTGTAGTGCCGCTAGTTATAGGCTTGATAGTAGGATCAAGCTCTATTCCTCTGGTACTCATCACCCTATCATATTGATCCGCCTGATTTCTTGTAAGTACCTTTTCGCCCTCATGTAGTACCGCTGGATAGTTATTATACGGTACACGATCTTTACCATAGGCAAAGCCTAACCAGCCGCCTACTGTATCAATCGCTCCGCCAATCCAGCCGCCCACCGTACTCAAAGCATCTCCCAGCCAGCTTAACGCACTGGAAAGAGCATCAAATACAGGGCTCAAGGCGTTCCACACACTCTCAATAGTGCTCTGGATAGCAGGGAAAACCGCCTCCACCACGCTCCAGAGGGCATTAAAGATAGTCATAGCCAGATCCAGTATAGGGGAAACAACCTCCCAAGCCGCACTAAAGACCTGAGCCACAATCTGTACCGCACTCTGTATAATGGGGCTTACCGTCTGGAAAATCTGAGAGAGCACATTGATTACAGGCACAATCACAGTATTGATAACCTCAGCCACCTTAGCACCTACCTCAGTGAAAATCTGAGAAATTGTAGGCATTACTGCTTGAATAGCCCCCGCTACCACCGTGATTATATTTTGTACCAGCGGTAAGGCTTGCTGAATGATACCAGCAAACGCCTGTATTACAGGCATTACCGCATTAACCACCATTGTAATAATCTGAGATACAATGGGGAAAACCTGTTGTACCACCCCTGCAAAAGTCTGAATGATCTGAGTTACCACAGGGATCAAAGTCTGGATAACAGTACCCAAACTCTGTAAAACAGGCAACAAAGCAGGGATAACGGCATTTATAACCCCCAGAATACTAGGGAATACCTGTAAGAAAGCATCTCCCAAACTCTGTAGTACAGGCATGATAACCGCTACCACATTAGCCATACCCTCTAGCAGATTTCCTATAGTAGGAATTGCCATAGAGATAGCATCTGCAAATTTCTGTACTATGCCTCCTCCATCCCCAAAGGCTCCTCCTAAGGTTTCCGCTATCTTAGGGGCTACCTCAGAGAACATACTCCCTAGCTGTTCAACTACAGGAGCAAAGGTATCTACTATGTTCTTAAAGCCAGCAAAGATATTAGAGGCAAAATCAAACACAGAGGGAGGTAATGCCTCTTGCAAGGCACTCTTGATCCTAGGAGCCGCATTACTTACCCCCACCTTGATAGCATCTGGTAACGCCGTGAAAATGTTTACTAACATCGGTATCAAGTTACCAGCCACAAAAGTAGCCGCACTATCTACCAACTGCTCCATAGAGCTTGTAACATCTCCGCCTATAGCCAGATTGCCTAAAAGGTTTTGAGCGGAGGCTTTCATAGCCGCAAAAGATCCGCTAAAGGTTTCGCTTGCCTCTTTCGCAGTAGTACCAGCTACCCCCAAACTCTCCTGTACAACATGAATAGCACTATACACATCTGCAAGGCTACTAATATCATACTGTTGACCTGAGAGCTTACCAGCCTCTACTAAGAGCCGCTCCATCTCCTCCTTAGTACCGCCATACCCTAGCTTAAGGTTATCCAGCATGGTATAGTTTTGCTTAGCAAAACCCTGATAGGCATTTTGGATACTAGCCATATCAGTACCAAACTTATTAGCATTATCCGCCATATCAATAACCGCCATATCAGCGATCTTAGCGGATTTTAAGGTATCGCCGCCCAAAGATTGTAAGAGGGAGGCTGAAAACCCTGTAACGGTTTCCATATAGGCATTTGCGGAAAGTCCAGCCGTCTTAAAAGCGGCATCCGCATTAGCCTTTACAGTAGCGGCATCGCCCTTAAAGAGGGTTTCCACGCCGCCCATACTTTGCTCAAGTTTTGCACCCTCCATCAGAGAGGCAACCGCCCCAGCTCCAGCAACACTTATACCAATGGTAACGCCTTTAGCCAGAGTGCTTAACAGGCTCTTGATCTTATCCAGCCCAGCACTAGCGGCATCCTTAATAGCCACCGTAGCCTTAGCTACTGTAGAGCCTATTCCCTTGAGCCCATCCTTAACTTTACCGATTACTTTACTTGCCCCATCCTTGATAGCTATGAACGGCTTAGCAACCGTTTTTCCCACAGCCTTTAAGCCATCCTGTAGCTTTTTCACAATAGGGCTTGCTTTATCCTTAAGCTGGATAAACGGCTTAGCAACCGTTTTTCCTACCGTCTTAAGGGCATTTTTTACCTTGTTGATACCGTTTGTAGCGGCATCCTTAATAGCTATAGCGGGTTTTGCTACCAGCTTACCCACCGTTTTCAAAGCTACCCTTACCTTGTTTATTCCTGTAGTAGCCATATCCTTAAGGCTCAATACAGGATACACCGCCGCACGACCTAACCAGCCTAAGGTATTTTTGATCTTTGCTAAGCCCTGTGAGGCGGCATCTCTGAGCCTCACAATAGGGGTATAAGTAGTAGCTATCTCTCTGAGTTTACGGCTGATTTTACCAGCCTCAGAGGAGATCAGATCCTTGAGCTTAACTACAGGGCTAGCCACAAACCGCCCTATCTCTCTGATCTTATCTGCTATCTTATTTGCCTGAGCTGTAGCCTGATCGTTTATCTCAGCTCTAGGAGCGATCCTGATAGAGCCAGCATTTAAGAGCCGCTGTTTTAACCTCTCCAGAGGAGTACTAGCCTCATCCTCAAGGTTTACCTCAGGAGTAGCCCCTTGAGTACTCAGGCTATCTAAGCCAGCTCTCACACGCTCTACAACCTCTGTAGCCTCATCTACAGGAGAGATCTCAGGAGTAGCTACTGTATCAGCAATACTCTCTAAACCACCCCTTACAGTATTGATTACACCAGAGGCATTATCAGTAGGGGAGAGCTCAGGGCTTGCTACCTGAGATCTCATCTCCTCAAGATCCGCTCTTACCCTTTCCAGTATAGGGCTTGCTCCGTCAATAGGGGAAAGCTCAGGGCTTGCTACCATATCGCTAGTAGCATCCAGCCCCTCTCTGACTACATCTAACACACCAGAGGCATTATCAGTAGCATTGATAGAGGTATTTACCCTTGCTCTCCCCAGAGCCCTTACGCTCTCATTAGTCTGAGATATTTGCTGAGTAAATCGCCGCTGTATTTCAAGGTTTTTCTGGAGGGTAGCTGACATATTATCTTTTAAGCTCAGTTTTGCACCAAACTCAATCATAATACAGCACCTCCTTTACCTCTTACATCATTAGCCACAAAGGACACACAGCCTTACCCTTTGCGCTCTCCATGAGCTCATTACGCTCTTTAACCTCATACTCATAAAAAGCCTGTATTACCGTGAGCTCACCTCTAGGCATTGAATAGAAAACAGATGGACGGATACCCCGATGTTTCCAGTAGAAATACATCATCTGAGTAAGCCCATCTGTTTCTATTAGTTTTTTACTTCTTTAACCGCCCCATCACCAAAGCCAGAGAGCTTAGCAATCTCTGTATAAACGGCAGTAATCTCACCGCTCAGGAGGATCTTTCTCACTACATCCTTAGGCGTAGGCACTTTGAACTTAGAGCGGAGCTCAGCACTCTTAAAGAGGGGCTTGCCATCCTCTCCAATCACGCCCTCCATCACAGTAAAGAGCTGGAGTTGAGAAACATCCAGATCCACATCCTTACCCTTGACAGATACCGCCATATCCTGTACCTCCTCATACTTCTCAGGGGAAAGAGCCTGACAAGTGAGGATAAACGGCTTACCGAAAACCTCAGTAAGGCGGGTAATTTCTACTGTCTTAGTAGGGAGCTTAATCTCCCCAATATCCGATCCCAGCAAGAGATCCAGAACATTTACAGCCTCTTTCTGATCCTGTTCCACGCCCTCAAGGATCTCATCATTCTCAATAGGATTAGTTACATTCTTAGACATTTTATAGCCCTCCATTTTCTGAATAAAATAAAAATAAGGCGTGAGAGAGATATTACACCCCTCTCACGCCCTACCAGCTACATGATAGTACTCTTTACTGAGGAGTGATCTGATCCAGATACTCATACCCCGTAAAGATAAACGGAGTTTCAACCTCACCTGGAGTTTGAGCCTCCCAATCAAACAGGGTAAGATCATCAAACTGTACGCCGCTAATGGAAACACGCTCAGCCCCATAAGCATCAGGATCAGCCAGCTTACTTACCACCGTAAATCTGAGATCCTGCTTGTTTCTCACCATATCGGCAATCCTGATAGCCATACGGGAATTGACCTTAAACAAAGTGAGGGAGCCTGTACCCTTGCACCCTACCACCTTGCTATCAGTGAAAAACATACCGCACTGTTTGATCTCCTCTTTGTTAAACTCTACCTTTGCCTGAGCCTTTTTGCACTCTCCGACATAATCGCCATCAAGCCAGACCTCACCAAAAGTACCGTTACAGATACGCTTAGTTTCTACAGCCATCTCTTATACCCTCCCTTACTCTTTGTTAATGAAGATGTCAACATCCTCAATAGCATCAAGGATACTGATCGTACCTTTGAGGAATACATGAGAGCCTGTATTAGCCTCCTTGATCTCCTGCTCACTCATCTCAGAGGTATCAATACCGATACTCTCAAGATAGAGTTTCTGCTTAGCTACATTGATCTCCATTGTAGAGCTATTAGCTCTCAGATAGCCCTTACCTCCATCAGTAGCCTCCAGCCCTCTCAGGTAGCCCCTAATAGCGGTAATCAGCAAGCACTTGTTATCGTAGCTGTTACTGTAGTTACCGATATAAGAGCTATTGATAGTGCTGTAAATATCGCCCTCAATGAGATCCTGAATAGCGGAGATCTTGATTTTCTTAAGATCCTCCGTATTCACCTCAGTAGTAACCAGAGAGTTTACACCTCTGCCGATTACAATACGCTCTCCATCACTGTAGAGCACCAGCTTACCAGCATCAATAGCCGCATCCACTTCCTCATCATCCGCACTAGGGATCTGAGTAAGCTCAGAGAGCGGCTTAAAGGTAGCGGAAATACGCAGATCCACACCAGCCAGCAAGCCAGCGATACGGCTACAGTACTCCGCCTCTGTGTAAGCGGTTTCTCCCTCCATGATCTTATCTGTAGAGCTGTAGTTGACTACAGAGAAATTAACCACAGAGCGATCATCCTCCGCCGTATTAGGCAACACCGCCACAGGACGGCGGATAGATTTAGCTCTCAGCCCCTTGATCCATGTAGCAAAGAGCTTAGCCTCATCAGTAGAAATATCAGGAGCTCCTACCATGTAATGTACCCGCTGAGTAGCAAAGTACTTAAACGCCTCATTATAATCCTCTGCATCCTGAGGCAAGGTGTAAACAATCACCTTAGTAGGAGCCCCAATAAAGGCTCTCTGAATATAAGCCGTATTAGCCGCACTGAAAGCACTGTCACCCGTAGGGATCTCATCCACGCCCCTCAGGATCATAGCCCCATTGTTTTTATCATCCTTGAGGATGATACCTACAACCCCAAGAGTACCACTCTGGATAGCGGCTACAGCTTTTCGAGAAAACTCAATAACAATATCAGGCAATCCCATATTGCAAAAACCTCCTTATCCGTTTGCTATTTTTGTTTGTGTTACAATATCCACCTCTTTAATGAGATCATACTCATCTTGAGGCTTAGGTACATCCTCCGTAAAGTTTAGTACCAGACGGGCATATATAGCCCCCTCTGAGATCCTGAGCTCATCAGAGTAGCTCTCAATCTTTGCATATCTAGGCTTTTCCTTTACGCCCTCCAGCGGTATCACTGGTACAACCTTTTGAAGTAAGAAAAGATACTTGAGCTTTTCCTTTACCTCATACAGCTCCTCAGCAATAACCTGATCCGCCTCATTCCGCTTACCGAAAAAGACGATCTGAAAAGTAGGATCATCCTGATACACATTACCATTTTTGAGCTCTGCACTCCCCGTAGTAAGGGATACATAAAAGCACCCTCTTTGAAACTCTTTAGGCACTTCCTCTATATGTACAGGTACACCAGCATAGGCGGAGGCGATAACCTTACAAACGCTGTTAAGCAATCTCATGATCTACCTCCCTCCACCTCTCTAGCACACTCCTCCATAAAGCTATTTACCAACCGTGTAAGGCTAGGCTTAGCCGCTGTGAGCCCCTTATCCATGTAATGAGCCCCCTGTACATACTTCTCTTTGAGCATGATCCCTTTTTGATCCCTACTCTTGAGGTACTTAGCCCTGCCGCCCACACTGAGCTTATCCACTGGTAAAAATCGCCTATGCTGTACATGACCCTCATCTACATAGAGTGCATATTTAACATTAGTGCCTACCTCTACATAGTCTTGAGGGATACCATCTGTAAACAGAAAAATATTATCCACAAGCCTAGAGGTATCTACAGGCACAAAGGGTAACACATTACTCAGGTATATATTACCCATCCGCTTAAGCAGGATAGCCTTTTTAGCCTCCCACATATCTACAAACTGAGCGAAGTTTTCAACAAACTCCGCCCACCCATCAATAGAAAACCCCATATCACTCATAGCTTACACCTCCTGCACCCCTATCAGGGGTACTTTAAGAGCTGTACGCTTTTTGTACGGCTTATCCGCCTTAGCCCTGTACTCTGAGCTTTTTATAATCTCATCATACTCATCCAGCTCATAGATATAAAGAATATCTCCAAGCTGAATATCAGCATCAGGCTCAACATACAAACTAAGATCCGTAGTGTTTTCCTTTTGGGGCTGGAGCTGAGCTGTAGTAGTAGTGCTCTCTGAGGTATGGCAAGGATAAGAGCCTACCTCCTCCAGCTTTTTATCAGGGCGGTTATACTCTCCTAGTTTTGAGGAGTACCGTTTAACGATAACCCTCTTATCTAGCATAAACTCCAGCACTCACCTCACCCCCTTACTCTTTCGGCAAATACTCTCTAGGAAAGAGCCGCCTGTAAGGGTAGAGCCTCTGCTTTACATTATCAGGTAGAGGATCATCAAAAGATACATTCTCATCACTGAGAGAGTAGGAGGTTTCTCCCTCCGCCCCACGCTTACGGTATTTGATTACCGCTAGATCTTCCTGTACACTCCTAAGAGCTCTAGGGAACACATCCGCCCCGCTCTCATCATAAAAGGTATCCCTGCAAAACTCAGATATATCATCCCTAGCTTTATCAAGGCACACCTCTAAGATAGCCAGCTTTTTAGCGTTATTCTCTGAGAGCCCTAGGAGTATTCTGCATCTCTCAAGGCTATTCAAGTGAGGCACCTCCTTTACTCACAAAAGAGGCTTAATCCTCCACCAAAGTAACACCGCTAAGAGTAGCCAGCACCTTAGCAACCTCAAGGCTAGAGGTTTCTGCCTTTCCGTTGATAAACTGCACACCTACAGAGCTACAGGTGAGAAATTTGTTATCAGAAATAAACTTATACACCTTGCCCTTAGGCTTACTCTCTCCCTTGCCCTTAGGCGGCTCAGCCTCAGGAGTAGCCCCCTGATTTTCGGTATCAGGAGTATTCTGAGGGGTTTCTGTGATCTCAGGATCTTTACCCTGTGTAGTATTCTTTGCCATGATATTTACCTCTCTTTCTCAGACTTACGCACCAGCGGTATCAGTAGCCAGCTTGCTCAGATTGATGATCTTAGCACCAGCATAGCTATTGAGGAGCTTGATAGTGCTCTCATTGATGATATGCCCTTTCTGGTAATCACCAGCCTTAGGCAAGTCCTCATAGAAAGTACCACGGAGCTCAGCAATCTCCACCTGTTCCAGATCCACCGCAAACAGGGTATTAGCCGCCGTATGACGATCCAGCACCATATTGAGGATACCAAAATCACTCTCAAAGCGGTTATAGGTAACACCGAACATCTTACCTACACCCTCATCACCCTTGACAAAGCGGATATTATCCCCAGCCTTAGCAAGGCGGTTAATCAAACGCTTTACAGAGGCATTGACAAAGGTGAAATACTCACCCTGAGCACCGTGATCCCACATTTTTTGCAAGGCATCCAGCAAGAGATCCTCAGTAAGCCCCGCCGTACCGTCAATGACATTACCGGTATTAACCAGATTGATAAGCCCGTTCATCTGTCTAGGAGTGCTATCAGCCTCCTCAGCCTTAGTACCGTTGAGGAAATACCACTCCAGATCCCTCTTAGTTTCCAGCAAACGATCAGCAATCTCAGCATCAAAGCTATTGCCGATACCAGCAGGATTAAGAGCCTGAGCCGTACCGCTCACCTGAGTAACTTTCTCAATGATCTGACAGATATTGCTCAGAGAGCCACGGCTAGACTTGATAGGAGTACCAGCCTCCGCACCCTCAAGGATGAGAGTACCACGATCCTCATTGAGCTTACGCTCACGCCATGTAACGGTAATATCCTTAGCAGGAACAACCGCACCTCTACCCATCAGCAAGGTAGTAAGGGGAGTATCCGTAGGGGATACCAGAGCGATCTCATCCCTGAGATCCATGACCTCATTAGCCAAAAAATCTTTACGCTTAACCATGTTATCAGCCATTTTTATGACCTCCTTAAAAATTATAGATTTCTTTGAGGATTACTCCTCAGCTCTGTTTTGGTATGCCTCTCTCTTTGCAGAGATCATACCCTTAATATCTCCGCTTTTCTTAGCCGTAGAATAAGCGGAGCCTGTTTCAGATTTCTTATCTCCAGTAGCAGGAGTGGAGCCCTTAAGAAACTCAGCCTTAGCCTTTTCCACCTCTTTAGCTACAGCGGCATCAAAGAGAGCTTTCATACCCTTTACTCTAGCGGTAAGGGCTTTCTTACGCTCCTCCTCATCAGTGATAGAGGCAAGATCCTCCACGGCGATCAGGTTTCTAAACCCGCCATCAAGCCCCAGCTCAGCAACCGCATCCACTACATCCAGCTTAAGCCCTTTAATAGTGAGATCCAGATCTTTCTTAGCCTGAGCCGCCAGCCGCTCCTTTTCCTCAGCCTGAGCACGCTCCTCAGCACTCATCTTTTCCTTTGCGGCTTTATCAGCCCACTCTTTCTCTTTCTTCTTGATAGCATCGGTTACACGCTTATCCGCCATCTTTTCATACTCTTTCTGGAGCTCAGCCCTGATCTCCTCCTCAGTCTTTGCCTTAGGAGTGGTATCAGTACCAGTACCGCCGCCAGCAGGGGTAGTATCCTGTACCTCTTTCTCTTTGCCTGTAGTTACCTCAGTAGTTTTAGTTTCATCAGCCATTTTCTTAGACCTCCTTAAAAAATTAAGTTTTACCGTATGATCCCCCGTAGGTTATCATCTCAGTAACCCTTTCATCTGATAGGTTACATATCGGAAAAAATATGTATAGCCCACTGAGAAAACATGAAAAACATCTGTAAACTACTTACAAGCCCACAAAGCAAAAAAGAGGAGGGCTCTTACACCCTCCTCCTGCATTATTTGTACTGTTTCGAAGCATTTTTAGCCTGTTCTAAGAGCTTTCTTGCCTCCCAATACCGATCATGAGCCAGCTTAGCCCCATCATAAAGCCCATGTACAGCGGCATACTGCCTTATACACTCCTCATTATTGCTATCCTTTGAAACAGATAACCAAAACCCCCTATCAGAGCTCTCTTGATAAGCCGCCTTTACCATTTCATCAGTAATAAAGTGGTATTTTTTCTCTACCTCCGCCTTACGCCGCTCATAAAACTGAGTAACCACTCTACCCATCCGCTCATAAAATCTCACATCCTCCCCAGCGGTATCTAAAATGAGCTTGAGCCTATCCTTATCCGCCTTAATTCTCTCTTGCTTTCCCTCATCATTGAGGAATATCCAGTCACCATTACACTCCGTTACATTTCCTAAACTGAAAACCTCCATAAAAGCACCTCCAGAGTAACCTAATCCGCTCTCCAGAGCATTTTTAGACAAAAAAAACGGCTACCAGCCTTTTAAGCCAGTAGCCGCCTCTTTGCCTTAGAGATCCCACTTACCCTCTTTAGGTAATTTCTCTAACACATCATAGAAATTAGGGATCTCTCCGATCTCTTTACCCTTTTTAAGCTGAGTGAGTACCTCTATCTTTTCATCTAAGAGCTCCTCACTACTAAGATCAAAATACTTAAGCTCAGGGATACCATACACTGCCGCATAGAGATCCTCTACCTTAAGCATTTTCTCAATTTTCTCTTGCTCATTCACTGTTTATACACCTCCTACTAGCCCAAGCATCTCCACAATCACTACAGAGAGAGCCTCTGTAAGCTCAGGCTTATCCTCAGCAAGCATAGCCACCAAATCAGGGCGGAGCACACTCAGAGCCCCATAATTAGCCAGAGTTTCAGCCCTCCGATCCTCTGAGCTCCTGTAGTAGCTTGATCCATGACCGTACTTTACAACACCCTTATCTCTGAAAGTGCCTCCAGAGAGGGCATCATAAATATCCTCAAGGTTTCCGATACCGCCGCCCATGATATTCCTACAGAGATAATCTCTCTCCGCCTCAATAGCACTCTCCAGCTTAGATACCGCTTTCTTATACCCCTTATAATCAGAGCCAGCACCAAAAGCCCCATTAGGCAAATACTTAGCCCTGAGATCCTCAATACCATCCTGTAGCTTTTTCCTCATCTGAGTACAGATACTATCAAGCTCTTTATCATGCTCCTTAAAAAGCTCCCGCACTTTATCCCCAATAGTATCATCTGTAGAGCTAAAGGCTTTTACAAGGCTCTCACTGGTAGAGCTAACCCATTTACCCCGCTTGCCTCCAGCTCTATTACTCTCACCCAAAAGCATATCAAGCAAGTGCATTTCCTCATGTAGAGTAGTTTGTACTTGCCCTGCAAGATCATCCCCAGAGAGCTTAGGGATAGTGAGGGTTACATCTGAGTATTTCCCATCACTGATCCTATACCGATAGCTCACAGCATGACTTTTACCATGAGAGATCTTAAAGGGGATACCCTCACTATCAAAATTATACGCTTTATCAAGGCTCTTGTAAAGGGCTAGTACCTCCTCATCAGCACCCTCCACGCCGTTAATATAGCTCATGAGGGCTTGAGTATTCTTAGCCTCAGCCTTAGTAGAGTAAAAAGGCTCTGGATAATCAGTAAGTACCATAGGATCTACTCTTGTTAAGCTATCCTTATCCTTTTTATCCGCTGGAGTTAGATCCGCCTTAGCAGGAGGCTTAAGAGCATCAGGATCACCCTTATACACCAGCTTACCGCCGTTTTTCCAATCTCTAGCCCATCCCTCTTTTAGAGTACCATCAGGATTTAACTTATCAGCGTTTTCCTGTACCCACTTATCATAGCTTTCAGAGCCTCTAATAGAGCCTGTAAGCTCATTGAGCTCATTAGGCTTAAAGGTATCCTCCACTACAGGAATATAGATACATCTACAATTAGGATGTCTAGGGAGAGTAGGCTCATCACCCCTCTTATAATGCTTTCTGTTATCAGCCCTACAGAGATCACAGGTACGGCTATCCCCGCCATTTGCACAGCGGTACTCCAGCTCCTCTACCCCTGTATCCTGATATACTGCATCATGAGAAACATAAGTAACCCTCTTAGTTTCTGTTCTAGCTATCCTTTCAGCATTGTATCTAGCGGTATCTATGCCTTTATTGATCCTGTCCGTTATCTCAGGGATACCCTCACCTAAGATCATGCTCTGAGTAAGCCCTACTCTAAGGTTTTTCCCCAGCCGCTCTTTATCATTCCAGAGCCGATCACTAAACATAGCCCCGCTCCACGGATAATCAAGGGTTTTCCTTACCAGAGCTGGATTAAGCCTATTGAGGTTACACTTAACCTCTGTAAACTGCCCCAGAGTGTACATCTGCCTCAGGTATTGATCTGTGTAGATATGCCCTAAGCCCTCATAAAATACAACACTCTCTTTTACCCCCAGCTTAGAGAGCTCCTGAGTAATTTGCTCAAAAAGTCCTCTACTTCGTGTAAGAGCACTCTGATTAGCGTAGCTCCATGTACCCCCAGCCTTTTGTACCTTTGCTATTGTTTCTTGCACATCGGCTAAAATGCTCTTTTGGCAATCTTTATAGATAGAGGCTAAAACCCTCTCCATCTTAGCCTCATCCTCAAAAGCCTTGAGCCCATTCCTAAGTACAGCTTGCTCTTTCTCTGCAATCAGTTTAGCCCTCCTCAGGCTATCCTCATGCAAGATCCTTTTTTGCTCCGCTGTAAGCTGACTATAGGGGATACCATACATCTTAGCTACCTCAGGATTTATATAACCTTTGTAAGCCATTGTATAACCCCCTTATCAGCTATTTTGAGCCCCATTCTCAGTAGTAGAGGTATTATCTGCCCCAGCCTCATCACCGCCGCTCTGCAAGCCCTGAGAGCCTCCTACAGCCCCTCCAGCATTGAGATTAGGAAAAGGGGTACTCATATCCGCTTGAATATTCCCCATACTGTACGGATCAGAGCTAGCCTTAGCCGCCTGAGCCTCTGCCTCCAGTTTCTCCAGCACCTCTTTAGGATTATCAATAAAGGGAAGGAGAGCTAACAGGGTTTCTTTATCCACCTTGCCATCCAGCTTACAAACGGTATCCACCAGCTCAGTAATATTGTTAGGCACATTCCTAGTAAACTCTACTTTGAGGTTAAGTACATCAGGCTCTTTACCAGTAAGCACCCTCAGAGGAGCATACAGCACCCTAAAGAGCTCCTTAATAGCTTTCTCCATCTTACGCTCTTTGATGATACACTTAGTTTCCAGCCCAAAGAGCTTAAAGCGGATAGCAATGCCAGAAAGATTACCAGCAAAGCTCTCATCAGAAAGATCAGGCACTTGAGAGAATTTATAAATATTCCGCTCCAGCCTATCAAGATGATTTTCTATAGCGTCTGTCTGGATCTGCTTAGTAAGAAACTTTGCATCACCATTCTCCATAATCTCAAGGATACCCTCTACCTTGAGCTTTTCCAGAGCATCCTTACCCGCCACCATGTTTTTAAGCATGAGGTAAGCATTACGGAAAGCCTCAAACTCATTACTCATATCAGAGAGTACCTTATCATAGTCATTTACCAGAGTTTCAATCCTCTCCAGATCGCTCATCTGCTCCTCATTGTTATAGAGGGTAATAATAGGAATACGCCCATAGATATGAGATACTCTTTTCTGGAAAGTGTAGCTAGCAACACTCCTAGCCCCTCTTGCACCCGCGCTCTCCTCAGTACTGGTAAAAATATCGTACCCCGTAGCATCATACACCTCAGCATAATGGGTAACTTTCTTAGTATCCTCTGTATCAATATCATACAGGCGGATTTTCCACTTAGCCTCATGAGTAGAGCTGTTTTTGTAGACCACAATACAATCCTCAGGGCTTACTCTCATGAATTTAGTTTTACTCTCCTCATTCTGGTACACCAACACATGAGAGAGCCCCTTAATCATAGCCTCCTTACCCCACTCAATAAAGAGATCATCCTTATCATTTTCAGTACAGATACTATCAAGCTCATCCTGTACCGCCGTATCCACAATATCCTCCAGATCCACACCTACATCTACAGGATCAACCTCTACAGGCTTTTTCTCCCCCTGAGGCTCTGTGTAATTGAGGATAATGGGATTACCCAAAAAGTAGCCCACTGTATTATCAATGATCTGACTGAAAAAGTCATTTGCAATACGGTTATTAGGCTTATTCTCATCCTTTTTAGGACGGCTTAAGATCTTATGCTTATTCTCATAGAGCCTCTGGTACTTCCTGTACTTAGGGGCTATCCTTTTACTGTGAGTGCTGATAAGCTCCCCCAGAAAAACAGGATCAATCCGCTGAGTAATAGCCTCAGCATTAAACTCCTTATCAATCGGTTTCATTCTATGTTTACCTCCATTTCAAAATAAAAGAGCCCTCCTCAGGCTCCAGCCGTTATATTGTAAAATCCTTTCTACTCAAAACTCTGATCTCATTACCAGCATCCGCCACCGTCATAGCGTGATCCAGAGCATCAAAGAGATCATCATGATCCACCTCAGGAAAGAGGAGCAAGCACTCCTCCAGATCATCCATACCCTCTCTGAAAAATACCTTATGGTTTTCAAAGTTAGCGGATCGCCTCATAGCCCTAGTAACCTTATCCTTAGTAGTATTGATATTGATAACAGGGAGGAGGCTAAGCCGCCTCAGCTCTTGAGCAAGGGCTTTTTGATACTGATTAGTTTCTATACCCACTCTTTCTACCATAGGGAATTTATCCCGCCCATAGGAGATAGTAGTGGTAAGCTGAGCATTAAAGGTAAGCCGCTCTTTCACATAATCCAGTACATACACATTCCTATCCTCATCTACCCCTATTGCCATCAATACAAAGTAGTCATTTTTGCTATTTTCCTCCTCAGATATAGCTAAGTCTGCACCCATGTACAGCCTAACCTTTATCCAGTGATCCAGCCCCTCAGCATCTTTGATCCTGATCTTAGCTGTCTGAAAATCATAATCAATTTTATACTCCTCATAGTAGCGGAAATACTGAGCCTTAAAGATCCGCCCCTTTGCAAGCTCAGTATCATTCTGGTACTGCATATTGAAAATGATCTTACCACTTTCAGCCCTAATCTCTCTGAGCCGCTCTATGCTAAACTTTGAGCCCCAGAGGGATACCTCCTTACCGCCTACTATCTGGATAGCTCTCTGAGTATTCACCTCATAATTACCGCTCTTGATAAGATCCTCATACAGATCCATAGGGTTATATCTAGTGCCTAATATGTGAATATCACCATCAGGCTCCAGAGTAGGGAGGAGAGAGCTGTAAAACCACTCTTTGAGGTTAGCCCTCTGCCGCTCTGTACGGGCATTTTCCAGCCCCACCAGATCATCACCCACTATTACATCAAAGTGCTTAGAGATAACCGCTCCAGAGGCTCCCAGAGCTGTAACAGTAGCCTCTTTCTTGATAATGGTACGCCTATTAACCGTAAACTCTCTATCATTCCACACATTACCCTTACCAGCTTTCCAATCCCCAAAGATACGGATCAAATCCTCATTTTGCTCAAAGTGAGTACGGATCTCCTTAAGGAAAGCCTCCGCCTGAGTTTGTGTTTTTGAGCCGATCATAATACGGATATTAGGCTCTCTGAGTATTCTGGTAATGCAATAATCCACATCACCCACCGTACTCTTACCAAAGCCTCTAGGGGCTAGATCAAGGCTACTCTTTGCCTGTGAGATATTCGCTATAATGCTCTTATGCAAGCCCTCTATACTCCGCTTAGTAATGTATCTGCATACCAGATAGTAAGCTACCTCAAAATCAGAGTTAAGGATTAGGTATTTAATTATGGCATCTGGATTATCCGCCTGAGTAATGGCATCCTCTACAAGCTCTACCTTTGAATAATCCACATCACTTAACCCCCTCTCTTTCAAAGTAAAAGAGAGGCTTTTTACCGCCTCTCTACACAGTTACTATATGATACAGCAAGATCCCAGATAAGATCAGGCAACAAAGCGCCCCACAGCCCAGAGTACCCTTTTTCTCTTTATCGCTCTCCTTATCGCACACCTTAGAGAGCCCCAGCATAGTACCAGAGCTGAGGAGTAGCCCCACTACCAGCACTATCCTCATCAGTATCACCCTCAGCACACCTTACACCTCCTCCAGAGCCTCAGCCTCTTTGAACGCCTCATAGATCTTAGGCATCTGTATAGCCATCCAATCTACCATCTCCTCATTTTTAGCCCATCCATTACAGCTCAGGGAGTTTACGCTCAGCCCACTCTCATATAAGAAAGCGTGTATAATCTCATGCCTGATAACCTTTTTCTGATAGGCTACCAGATCCCTCAAGCTCTCCTTATCCTGAGTGAAATTGAAAATGAGGAGCTCCTTTGTACTGGTATCACACCATCCATCAGCCTCTTTATCATAGCGGTAATCCTCATCCTCCACAATGAGGATCTTGTACTCTGTTCCCAGAATATGTACCACTTTACCGCTCTCTCTCTTACACTGAATAGAGCCAGTATCCTTAAGCTCAGAGATAGCTACAGTAAGCTCCACTTTGTTACTACAGAGCTTGAGCTTTACCATATCCATATCATCAATAGCCAGCACCTCACCTATAAGGCGGCTATCCTTTTTCAGAGCAACAATATCACCGATTTTCACAAGATCCACTCCTATCTATTCCTAAAATAGAGGAGAGCCCCTATCTTTCTGGAGCTCTCCTCATCATTTCCCGCCTTTATGCCTCCATAGGCTCCAGATCATCAAAAACCACAGGGATCAGGCTCTTGATTTCCTTGAGGAGAGGTACAGCCACCTCTAACATCTGAGGATGAGGCTTACCAGTAGTACCGCAAGCCCTCAGCTTAAAGAAATGCCTCCACTCTCTGAGATTAGCTGTTACTACAATCTCCGTTTTAAGGCTATTCGGCAATACCGCCCTTGCCTCCTGAGGAGTAGCCCCATCTGCAAGCATCCTCAAATAGCTCTTTTCAGCCTCCTCACAGGAATGTACCCACGCCCCATAACGCTCACTCCAGTTATCCACTGAAATGCTCACGCCGTCTACCAGCAGATAACAGGGCTCAATAACTGTAATCTCTCCGCCCCTTGAGCCGTAATTACAGTACCTTGTACTCTCCTGAGCAAAAGAGGCGATCCTATGCCTTACCAGCTCATGAGATACCCCACGATCACAGATAAACTTTACTGAAAAGCTGAAATGCTCCAGCATAGCCTCATGACCGCTCTTTACCAGAGCCTTTACCATCTTCTCAGCACTACCCTCAGTGATTTTATCCTCACTCTTGTAGCACACCCTAGCCACTCTCTCAATTTTCTTGAGGATCTCAGATCCATTGAGCTCATCAAGGATCTCATAGCCAGCCTTAATAATCTGCATTACTCATCTACCTCCACGATTTTCTTAATAGCCATCTGGATAATACCCTCCAGCGGCATCCCCTTAGGTACTTCCAGCTCAATCACGCCGCAACGCACACCCTCAGGCTCTTTCTCCTCAGACTTAGTAGTGCATCTGCAATTAGGATGATAGGGAGCTTTACCAGTTCTCTCTGCCTATTTCAGCCTTGAGAGCCTCAATCTCAAAAGCCAGATACTCTCTAGCCTTTTCCAGATCCTCTACCGTGTTACCCTTTCTCCCAGCCCTAGCAATATACTTAAGAGCCGATCCCAGATTGAAATTGAGCCCCCAATCACGGATAACATCCTTAGGCTCAAACTTTCGCCCCTCCGTATAGTGCAAAGGGCTTTTTACTGAATTGTGTTCCATAGTGAATACCTCCTATAAAGTTGATACTTAACCTAATCACTTACCGCCGTTTTTTTTGATATGTAGCCGCCATTTGTGCAAATTGCCTTTTTCTCCTGTATTGAGCTATAAAGATCAACGCTATCCCTATATACAATCTGCACAAAAAGCCTACTTATCACTGAGGAGCTTAGCTATCTTATCAAGCCTATCCTTATCAGCCTGAGAGAGCTCTGTAGCCCCCACCAGCTCAGCTCTATCCACGCTTTCACCCATCAGCAAGAGATCCAGCTTAACTACTCTCTCAAAATCCTGTACATTCCTGATAGTGAGCTTACCCTCAGAGATCATCTTTGTAGCCTTAGCCATCAGGTTATTTATCATGATCCTGTACCGTGTTTTAACATCCGTAGTCTGAGCCAGAGCCACTTTACTAGCCTCCCCAGCCTTAGCATCCTCAATCTCACGCTGATAGCACCGATCTACCCAATTATAGGCTCTACTCCAGCCAGCTACAGTACGCTCAGTACGATCTACACGCTCTGCAACCGCCTTAAGGCTCCGCTTTTTCCCCATACCGTAATATATCTCAAAAGCCTCACGCTGGAGAGTGTTCTCCTTGTTCAAACTAGCCACGCCGCCGCCCTCCTTTCTCTGCTTTCTTTTTTCTGAGAAACTTGCTAACATTCCAGATACCACTACTCAAATTAAGGAAATACTCAAAGCTCCCTTATATTCATTCTCTCTCAAAGTTTTACTCTTGCTATTTCAGTTATAGAGAGTATCATAAGAGATTTTACTTACTTTCTTTACTTTCTCTCTTTAGAGTTAGGTTATTATAATAATTCTCTTTAGTTTGTTATCTTAAAACCTCTCTCCGCCGCCGCCCTGTTTTTCCTCCTGATTTCAGTAGGGTTTTTCATGGAAATGAAAGAGGAGAGGCTTTTTACCGCCTCTCCCTATGAATAGCATTATAATAGCCTTTGTGGTATCGCTTTATATACTGAGTAAAACAAGCTAACCACTCATCTTGTAAAGAGATCATAGCTATCTTTTCAGCATTAGCTTTCTCATATCTCTTTATTATTCGCCTCATCCGCTTTACAGTCCTTTTTACCGCTCTGCGATCTATTACATAATCTCTACCCTCTACAAGATCCATTTTACCGCTCTGCCTCATCTTTTCTCCGCCACTTATACCGCCTACAGCTCTTTAAGAAAGCGGCTATAAAATTCTGTCTATTATACCACTCAGAAAGTGTTACAGCCCTCTTTTTAACAGCCATACTATAAAGCCCTCCTCAGGTGTAAGCTCTACATACTCATTATACCGATTACTGAGGAGTACCAGCTCATCCTCTGTAATCCTTACACTGTTACTACCAAACCTCAGCATAGGTAAAGTAGTTTTCTCCTCTTTAGGGGCTTTATCTTTCTCCGCCTCAGGCTCCTCCTCTACAAAGAGATCCTTGAGATCCATCTCAGTAAAGCCCATCACCTCAAGAGGAAAATCAAGCTCTTTCAGCTCAAAGAGCTCCTCTTTAAGAGCAACCTCATCCCATGTACTCAGCTCACTCAGCTTATTATCTGCAATCCTGTAGGCTTTCACTTGCTCAGGGCTCATCCAATCTACCACGATATAAGGCACTTTCTCCAGCCCTTTGAGGATCGCCGCCTCTCTCCGTGTATGCCCTGCTATGATTACAAGATCAGGATCTACAAGAATAGGGGAGGTAAACCCAAACTCCTCTATACTAGCAAGTACCTTTTTCACCGCATAATCATTTACTCTAGGGTTATTCTCATAGGGCTTAAGCTCCATAGGATCTCCCCACTTAATCTCATGCTTATACTCCATCTCTTATCCCTCCATGAAATTTATAGTGTAAAAAGAGTGCAAATCCTTTCATCAGATAGGTTACAAACCTGTAGAAAATATGTATTTACCCCTCAGTGTTTCATACCCTGATAGCAAAATCCGCTAAAACTCAAAATTACCATCCTCATCATACGCCCCAGCTACCTCTTTTAGCTTTCTCTTTTGAGCCCCATTTAGATTACTGATAGGGATCTCTATCTGAGATCGCCTATGCTCTTGCTCAGGAGTATCATAAGGATGAGATACTTTCTTTCTCTTATTTTTCCTACTGTCTGTGTAATAAGGATCATGCTCTCTAAGCCACTTATCCGCCTCATCCTCCTGCCTGTACTTTATCCCCATCAGCCTTACCCTCCAATACTTTGATTATCCTCTTGATCCCTGTACGGATATTCTTACTGATAACCGATTGATCCACACCCATCACATAAGTAATATCCTCCTGAGAATACCCCAGCACCAGAGTATAAGCTATACTCATAAACTGATAGTAAGAGAGATACCCCTCTTTGTACCCCTCATCAAATACGCTCCTATTATGACGATTAAACCGATCAGGATCTATCCCTGTAGCTCTTTTCAAATCCACCAGAACACAGGTAGCTACTGTATCTCCCTTTAGGCTCAGGCTTTCTAATCCTGACCAGTTTCGGAGGAGGCTTTTAATATTCTTAGGCTCTGAGTAACTCATCCTAAGTAATTCATCATTAACTATATCCCTTACTCTCACCTTTTCTACCTCTCTCCCATTTCCTGATATACCTTAAGTGAATACACCACACCTTACCAGCGTAGTAGCCTCCGATTTCCTCTATAAAAGCCCTGCTCCGCTCAATTCTGAGGATTTTACCATAGCTATACTCATGATCCAGAGGCTCCATCCACTTAACAAAATCACCAGCCTCAAACATTGAAAAATCCTCCATATAGGAAAGTAAAGGATCACTCTCCAGTACAATGATCCTTTACTTTCCTGCATATATCCTTTAATTTCCTAACTCCTGCCTGATTTCATCAGCCCTTTTAAGCACCTCTCTACTGTACTCTGTACTGTAGATACCCTCTTTCCAAAGGCTCCTAGCTCCGCTCTCTCCCATGTTGTAAGCCATAAGCACACAATTAGCACCGCTATTATCCAGATACTTTTTATTAAGATACTGGAGAAAATTAAGCCCTACTCTGATATTGCCATAAGGATTAAGTAGATCCTCTACACCCTCCTCAAGCATCCGATCTTTATGCCACCTTTCCCCAATCTGCATATAGCCCACGCTATTACCGCCATCTCCAGCGGCATCCCACTTATAGCCGCTCTCCCTCTCTATGAGGGCTACCACCATGTAGTAATCAATATCCCTTTGCTCACATAAGCACCAGAGATAAACCTGTACAACCTCTGGAAAACATCCACCCTCTCTAGCGTATTCCTCAGGGATCTCATAGAGCTTAAACCCGTTATCATATACCGATCCATCCCAATCGGTACTCATGGTATTGAACGGGTAAACATAGTTATCAGGATCTCCATAGTATGTAGAGGTTTCCGCAGGCTCAGGAGAATAGCTCATACTACTAGCACTCAGATCCTCAGTACTAATAGCCTCTGTAGAGCTCTCTGTAGCCACTGGAGGTAAAGTAGGATCATCCACCTTACCGCAACCTCTAAAAATGCTCATGAGAGCCACTACCATTACCAGCACCAGTACTATAGCCCCTAATCTCTGAGCCATAGCAACCCTCCGCCGCATCTGTCTAGCTCTCTCTCTGCTAGCCCTGCTACTCATTTCCTAACCCCTCCTTAGCCCTGTAGAGCCCATCTACAGCACGGCTCATATTTTTCACCTGTTCAGAAAGTCTTTTAATAGTCCGATCCAGATCCTCAGGATCATTAGAATACCAATACCCATTATTAGAGCTACAGATAGGCTCTCCATTTTGCCTCAGTACGCTTACCAGATTTCTTACCTGTTTACTATGCAAATTGAAAAGCTCACACAGGCTCCTACCCTTGATAGCCTTGCTTTCTTTGTTGTGATACTCTTTCAAGTAATCAACAATATCAGCCTCAGTACTCATATCTCCGCCTCCTTAACTCAGATACATAACCTAATCACTTTTAGGAGGCATTGTTAGAGAAAAAAAGAGTGATACACCTCCTTTTTGAAGTGCATCACTCTTTCTTACCTTTCATTACTCCTCTACAGGATCTCCATCCTCATCTACCTCAAGGATCTCACCATGGATACAACGATAATAAGTATCTGCCTTAATAGTTTCTCCGTCTACAATTACCATCTTAGCACCAACCAGCTCCCAGCTATCCTTATCATATGGAGTATCATAATCTCCCCACTCATCAATCTCCCCAATGTATCTCCAATCAGAAAGAATTAAATGAGCACCAATACACCCCTTAGCTCTTGCCTCATGCCCCCACGCAACGGCAACACCAGTAGGATCACTAACAGAAGAGGCTCCACGATACCCTGTAGCGGAAGAGGCTCCACAATTCCCTGTAGCGGAAGAGGCTCCACAATTCCCTGTAGCGGAAGAGGCTCCATAATCCCCTGTAGCGGAAGAGGCTCCACGATACCCTGTAGCGGAAGAGGCTCCATAATCCCCTGTAGCGGAAGAGGCTCCATAAGGCTCATCTGCCTTAGCCTCTTTCTTTACCCTGTTCATAGTAAAATCAATAGCCGCCTTTACAAGCCCAGCAATCGTAACCCTTGCACCAATCTTAATTTTAGTAGCACAGATTTTTGTATCATCTCCCCGCTGATCCATAGCTCCATCCATTTCTACCTCATGATAAACACTGGTATTAGGGGAATAATACCGCAGACAATCCAGCGGATACTCACAGGCATGAAAACCCGTTTCACAACACTCCGCCTTTTCTGTTTGAAACTCTTTGCCCTCCTCATACTGAAACCCTCTGCAAGTAAGATCCTTGTTAAACCCCTTAAACGCTTTCTTTGCCATAATTCTACTCTCCTTTTATTGATTTTATAGTACCGTGTTTTTGTGTACACCCAACATAATCTCAAAACTAAAGGGCTTTTAGAGATAAACTAAAAATTATTTGTCTTTTCCTCTCATCCGCTCCACTGTACGGAGGATCTTATATTCCCTCATTTTAAGGAGATCCATATCACACAACCTCAGCAAGTACTTTATTTGCTCCAGCATAATCTCTACATCTACAATCTCCTCAATAAGATTATTTTTAGCTCCTATAAGAGCCTCTGGAGTAACTTGCCCTAAGCCCCTAGCCCTCCTATACTTATTTACCGCCTGTATCAGCTCAGCACACTCCTCAATAAGCTGATTACTCTGAGCCTCATACCCATAATGATCCGCCACTTTGAGGTTAATCTCTGTAAGATCATTTCCTGACTTTATAGCTACCTCACTCACTGTAATACCTCCTGATTAACTTTCTAATCCCATTACCTGTAAGCTGATCCATATCATCCTCTACAAGCACCTCATCCAGCCCACCTAAAGCATATATGAGGGCTCTGAGAGCCTCCCTAGCCTTATAGAGATCCTCCATGAGAGTATCCTCCACTATGTAATACTCTTTAGGATCACCAAAAGAGATAGCTACTGTATAATCCTCTTTTCTGGTACTGAGAGCCTGAGCCTTAGCCTTTTCCAGCCACTCCTTTTTTACAGAAATACTCTTACTAGGCTCCATCTTTGTCTTAGCCTCTATAAAGAGCTTTCCTGCAATCACATCCCCTTTAAGGAATGGGGTAGAGCCTGAGCCTATCACTTGCCGCCCTCCCATAGCCTTAGCTATTCGCTTTTCTTGCTCTGAGCTTTTCGCTCTGGTACTATTCCTCAATGCTTTTTACCTCCCTTATAGGTTTCCGATCTCTCCAGCTTTACACCGCCCTCCTCCCAGAGGGTATCCTTTAACTCATCCAGAGTAACATAGCCCTGATTATAGGCATCCCAAAGATCAAGGCACTTATCTACAAACTCAGGTAGCCTCTTTTTAGCCGTTTTCACCCAGTACTTATCATGTAACACCATGATGGGAATAGCCAGCATGAGGATAAAAGCTGTACCTACAGCCTCATCTACCGCTTTCTTTTTCATCTCATCTATCTGAGCCTGAGTAAGAGTATAAACTTTCTGAGCCTTACTCTTTTCACGCTCCAGCCGCCGCCTTTCCGCTCTACCCACGATACACCGCCCTCACTCTCCAGTACTTAAGAAACTCCTCAAGGTTACGATACTGGAGCTCCAGCCTCATAACCCTTACAACAAGCCGCCCTTTTTCACAGTAAGTAGAAATAGGGTACACCTTACCACTCCTGAGCTCACAGCCCAAAATCTCATCAGAGATACCCTTATACTCAGCCTTAATCACCAATATAGCCCCCTTTGCATCTGATACCTAACCTAATCACTTAACTGGAGCTTTTTTAGACAAAAAAAAAAGCGGAGGGGCTTTTACACCTCTCCGCTACTATGTAGAGCTACCGTTACACTTTCCAGCTCTTACCACAGTTATTACATACAGCGATCTTTTTCGTATGATTGACCGTTTTATACTTTTTCGGCTTAAAGATTGATACAATCAGCATAGGCAGGGTAAGGAAAAGCCAGAGAATAGGCTTAAGCCACCATCCCACACAAATCCAGTAAAGAGCTCCATGCTTTTTCTCTTTAAGCTCTTGCTCTGTTACCACCTGTACAGTTACATTCTCAGATCCACATTTAGGGCATTTCATAAACAAAACCTCCATTAAAATTATTTTTTATCTGCATACCTCTAAAAGCATTGTGCTCCACGCTACAGCATCATCCTCACCCCTGAGCTTATAAATACAATCCTGATAGGGGAGGAGAGCTAGATCCTGATTTCCCTCTGTAGTAAGCCCACGCCGCTCATACCGCCGCTCAATATTCTGCAAGTGATGTCTAAAACAATGCAGAAAATCCTTAAGATCAGGCTCAGTAAGATAGATCTCCCTTGTTTCTGGTACATAGTTACTATCCCTTACCCAGCAAGTGATTACAGGGATCTCTACCATGTACAGATCTGAAAGCTCTGTATCAAGGGCTCTGATAGCCTCCAGAGCCTCCAGCTTATCTACAGGTACTCCAGCCTTTAGGAGCTTTCTAACAGGCTCAACAGCTTTACAATCGCTCCAGTAGCTCTTATATAAAGATACTCTATCCTCAATCCACACCTCTATCCCTCCTTAGGTTTATACTCATCTGGTATCCTAACATCCTTGCACAGATGAGAAAACTCTTTAAGCCACCGCTTAGCTCCTTTTGCTGTAGTCTTGTTAAGAGGGCTCTCCTCACCCTCCTCAAAAAGATCCACCTCATGCAATACACTCCTCCACACAGCATCAAAACTATCTTGAGAGGAATAATCATCCATTCTATACTCATTTACTTTAAGCCCCTCCAACCGTATAAGAGCCTTTGCTAAATCTACAGTTACATCAAAATTATACCTTTCTCTGAGAGCCTGCATCCTCTCTACCTCCTTAATATAATCAGATTTTCTAGCTAAATAATCAGCCACATACTCTACAATACCTTGCTCACGATAATATTTAATAATTTCATCATATACCCAAAGTACCTCAGCATCACTAGCCTCACCATCTATAACAGCCATAAGTAAAAGATCATACACAAATTGCTTTACAACTTCTCCATACTTTTCAGCCGCTTTACAATAAGCATCAATATTCTCTACAGCCGTTTTATACAATCCATGCTCCACCGCTTTATAAGCCCTGCCATAAAATGAAGTAAGCTCTTGCTGTCTTTTACTCAAAATATACCCAGCTTTTTCCCCATCTTTTGTAAAATGTTCTAAAAGCTCCTCTAACTCTGAGTTTTTCATTTCCTCTAAAGGTTTTTTCTTTTTACCGAAAATCATATATAACACCCTCTCTCCTTAGTATGAGGATATTATATACCACTTATATAAACTTTTCAAGTATCTGGAGAGATTTTCTCACTCCCTCAATCATACCCGCTCTGTAGGCTATCTGAGCCTCACCCTCACTCTGTAGAGCTTTCTCATACTGGTACTCCAGCTCTGATAAGTGCTCTCTCAATGCCTCTACCGCTTTATCCATGCTCATTACCTCCCTATGAAGTTTTCAAAGAACAATCTATATAAAAGAGGCGGCTGTTTCCCTCTGTGCCGACGGGCTCCCGTGACCGTCTTATAGACGGTTTCGATCTATGCCCTGTAGATCATCATCAGACGGGTTTTTACTGTTTATCGGTACTCACAGGGCAAGTAGTGAGTAAATAGTACCTCTTGCCCTTGAGCTCCTTAACTGCATCCTCAAGGCTCTCAGCCTTGATAGAGATCCTCTTACCCTCTACCTCAAAAACAAACTCTTTCAGCATCTCTCAGCCCTCCTAAAATTATTGAGCAAAAGCTCCATCTGATCCTCACTATCCAGCCTGTTAAACCTATCAAAGCAATCAGGGCAAAGAAAAGGCTTTTTACTATATTCCTCACCCATCTCCCTGATCTCTCTAAGATCCTCAGCACTGTAAACATCCCCGCACATCTTACACTTGCACATAACCTCTACCTCCTCACACATGAGCTACCGCTTTATTACCGTTACCAGCATACCAGATACGGCATCCAAGCCCCTCACACAGGCTCTCTACCGCCCAGCTATCATCATCCAGCCAGAGAGTAACCTTGCCCTCTCTTAAGAGCCTGAGCACTAGCTGAGCCTGTCTGTATAGCCCTTTTCTAACAAGCTCTCTATGAGCATCCATGAGCTTATACCGCCTGATCTTCTTTTCTAACATTATCATCTACCTCCAGATTTTTTAGAGTAGGGGAGGGAGCCCTCCCCCAGCTCTTACGCCACCTTTACCCGCTGTAAAACCGTTTGCTTACTGCCTTTATACTCAGAGTGCTCTTTCACCGTACCCCTGATCTTAAGGATAGAGCCCTGAGGATACTGCTGAGCATCCAACCCATACCCTGTAGTAAACCATACCAGAATATTACCGCTAGCATCCTCAAACTTATACACCATCTTAGTATCAGTACCACCCCACGGAGTAAAGCTAGGCACCTCAAACCCAAACACATCCACTAAAGTAACCTCAGCCTCCAGCCTCTTACCAACCTCACCCACATACTGAGATACAGGCTTTTCTACCTTAGGGAGCTTACTCTGGATTAGCTCAGAGGGGTTAATATCTTTCCAATCCAACCAACCGCCCTCAAAATTAGGCTCAATAACCTCCTCCCAGCTAATCTCTACTGTATGATACTCAGGATGAGGCTCAGTAAAGATCCAACTATTAAGGCGGGGTTTCCAATGAGCTCCAACCTCCTTAAGCTCATCTTTGATACTGTAGGTATCACCAGTAGCGGCATAAACCTTACCCTCAGCATTAAAGCCTTTCTCCATCAGCATGTCAGGGAGCTTTTCCTTGAGCTCTGCTACCCGCTGTAACCTCTGCTTTTCATGCCTCTTAGCTCTTTGCTCTGCCAGCTTAGCCTCATACTCAGGAGTATAAACCTTGATAACCTGAGGGGTATCCTGCTTACCAGTACCACCGCACTTGTAACAAGTCATACCTGTAAATCTCCACTCCTCAGAGTAACCAGCACCTCCGCACCTTGTACAGGTGTAATCATGATAAATCTTAGTACCGTTCTTATCAGTACGGATATACACTTTCTTCATAACTCTTACCTCCTTAAAAGTCTTAGAGGAGGGGAGCCCTTAGGCTCTCCCATACCCTCTAGCTACCAACCGCTTACCAAACTCTGTACCATACTTAATCTCTATAGCGTTTTCATAAGCCTCTTTACGCTCATCCTCTGCCTCATAATCAACCTCTCATCACCCTCATAAAAATGAAGTGCTCCGCTTTCCGTATCCATCTCATCATAGCCATCCTGATAATGTGCGTACACTATATTAGTGAGCTTAGGCATCGGATCACCACTAATAAGATCCTCATCACTGATACATACACAAGAGCCATCCTTATAAATAAGATAATAATGAGTTTCGCCATCCCACCTACTATACTCCTCAAAGATTGCCTCTCTCATCCGCCGCTCCATACGCGCTTTGTACTGTACTGCAAAGTACTCATCAGGATCAGAGTAAGTAGCCAGCTCCTCAGCTATCCTCTCAGCAAACGCTTTCTCGATCTTTTTAATCTGTGCCTTGATATAAGGAATACTGCTATGGCTATCCTTGATCCTACTCTTGATCTCCTTAAGTAACTCCTTACCCTGCTTATTCATAATCTGTACCTCCTATTTCAGTTCGTATCTCTTAATGCTCCCTTATTATATACCCCATATATAAGAATGTCAAGCACTTTTTATATAATCCCTATATAATTTTTCAAAAAAAGAGGAGAGGGCTTTTACACCCTCTCACTCTACTACTTAGTAGCCTCATATACCTTAGCTTTCAGAGCCTCCAGCTCATCCAGATCATTATAATAAAAATCCTGTACCCCTGAGTAGCCCTGTAGCTTTCTCTCTTTGCCCTGAGTATCTGTAACCTTGTACCATGCCCCAGTCTGTACGATAACCCCCAGAATGAGCCCCAGATCCAGAGTATCCTTGATCTCATCTACACCCCGCTCATAATTGAGAGTATATGTACCTAACCGCCTATCATTTCTGGTAACTTTGTTTTTCTCCATCTTCACGCTTACCAGATTGCCTATAGGGTTAGCATAGTTACCGCTTACCTCCTTGTACTTATCATCCAGCAGAGCCCCCTTAGTAAACCAGAGGATCTCACTACAGGCATGAGTAAGAGCTGTACCACAGGGGATCTTATAAGGCTTATACGGATTACCTATATTCTCTCTGAGCTGATTGAGCATCACAAAAGTACACTCAAACTTTTTACAGAGAGGGATCACCTTATCACAAAAGGCTTTCATGAGAGCACTGTTACCGCCGTAGCTTTTCTCATCCAACCCTTTCTCTGCTACCCCCTTAGGCACGATAAAGGGAGCACTATCCAGCACTACCATCCCTATCTTACCAGAGCGGATATAATCTAAGAGCATATCTAAGAGATCCTCTCCATATTCGCTCTCAGGCTGAATAAGGATAACTCTATCCCAATCTACCCCCAGAGTTTCTCCCCAATCACGATCCAGAGTATTCTCAGCATCCAGATACGCCGCCAGCCTCTCAGGGTACTTTTTCTGGAAATTAGAAAGAATATCAAGAGCTGTAGTAGTTTTGCCGCTCTGAGGCAAGCCCACCAGCTCTATCATCCGTCCTACAGGTACTCCACCTCTGGTAAGATAATTCATCTGAGGAGAGGAGTAGGGGATAAACTCCATGCTCTTAAGATCTGAGGCTTTCCGTATAATGTCTGTTTTGTATTTCTTGTTTACCTCAGCTATGAGGCTATCAATCTCCGCCATTTTCACTACCTCCCAGCTCCTCAAAGAGCTCCTCTGTATTCCTCCAGTTTTCCACATCCTCATCCGTAATACCTAAAGAATAATCAATAGGCACCAGATTTCTTACAATGGAAACATCCACGCCGCCTCTTTCATTCTGCACAAAGAGTACCACTCCATCACTACAGAGAAAAGCGGTATCACCGCTAATCTGTATCCCTCTCTTTTCCAGCTCAGCCAGAAAAGCATCCAGTTTATCTATCATGCTTTTTACCCCGTTTCTCTTTTTTAGCCTTACGCTCTATCTCATCCTTTGCTCTTTCATTCTCCATCTTTACCCATTCCTCATAAGGGATACTGTAGTACATACTCAAGAAAAGCCCTACCAAAAGAAAGATAGCCGCTAAAACAATGAGCACCAGTACCCCTATCAGCACCCACTTAAGCATCACCAAAACTCCTTACAATAGAATGTAGTAGGATCAGCGATCTCCACGCCGCCGCCCTTAAACTCAGTACCTCTAGTTTCTGCATCACCCTGATAGAGCCTAGATACCGCCTCATCAAGTTTCTCTTTGAGGCTCATATCATAAAACTCAGTAAGGCACTCTCCAAACGCCTCAAAAAATGCCTTAATCCTCTTATCACTGAGCTTAAAGCTCTGGAGCACCTCTCTCAGATCATGCTCCAGCTTAGAGGTATCTACACTATGTAGGGTTTCCTCTATAACGCCTGAGAGCCTCCCGTCCTCAGCCACTTGATACACACCCTCAGCATCTATCTGAGTACCAGCAAAAGCCTCATTTATACACTTACCACCCTGATACCATTTACACCAGCGACAAGTATGATACAGGCTATCATAATCTGCATTACTCATCATCCTCAGCCCTCTCTCTCACATATTTATCTTTACTGAAACGATCCAGATCCACCTCAGCGATCCTCTTACTGAGGGCTTTCTTAAGCCCGCTGTAAATTTTCTCAGCCATCTCCAGCTTAACCTTGAGAGTGTTATAGGCTCTCTTATAAATAGCCGCTACCAGAGCCTTATCCTCAGTGATTTTCTCAGCCCTAGCCTTTTTCTCTGGTACTGTACCGCTCGCCTTGAGGAGAGCCTCATTGAGAGCTACCTTGTTATCATTAGCGGCAAGATCCGCTTGCATCCCCAGCTCCTCTACTCTTTGCCCTGCATAGTACATCAGGGCAGGGATCTTTACACAGTAGTACTCAATCTGAGTATCAGGTATATCCTCAATGCTGTTTTCTCCTATGCTCTCCATAATCATATTGAGCTCAGAGATAGCACTATCCAGCTCATTACTATAAGCCTCTATGAGCTTATTAGAAAGCTGAATTACAGGAGTACTTTCCTCCTGCACCTCTTTAATTATCGCCTTAAGGCGTTCACTCTGTACCACGCCTAGCACCCTCCTTTACCTCTGCCTCTATCTCTTTTACACAGTCTGAGCAATAGCACCCCTCATAGCCCTCTACCTTGTAAAGAAAACACATCCAATTTCTATTCCACTTTCCTCTATCAGAGCACCTCTTACAAGAGCCTTGCCCCTCTCCTTTACACTGAGTAACTTTCATCAAAATACCTCCCTAACCACTCAGCTAAATCATAGGAATATCTAACCCTTTTCTTATGCTGAGCTATTTTAATACCGTTCTCCCTACACCATTCTACAGGGATACTCTTACGCTCCTGAGAGTTAATAAACTCCACCATCTGAGCTACCGCTATATAATAAGTTTCCTCTAAATCCCTATAATTGAGGATAAACCCGCCATAGATCCCCTTATGCTGAGAGGCTCTATACATCCCCTTTACCTGATTATCTCTGATCTTAGCTAAAGGGATACTCTTGCCCTTATGAGTTTTAAGCTCCAGCAAAAAGGTAAGAGGGTACTTGTAAAGGCGGTAATCCGCTGGATTGCTTACCCCGTAAAATCCAGCGGTATCATCCTTATATCTCTCAATGTAAAAATCAGAGGGGAAAGAGGCTCTTATCTCTGCCTCAAAGATTTTACCTATTCCTTTACCGTTCTCAGGCACTTTCTCCACCTCCAGCCTTAGTACCCTTTACAGAGCCTCTCTGAGCCTTTGTAGGGGCTTTCTTTGTCTTAGTGGTAGATTTACCCGCCGTACTCTTTTTAGAGCTCTTAGCGGCTTTCTGAGGCTTTTCCTTAGGCTCTCTAGGATCTTTCCATGTACCAGCATCAGCCAGCTTACACTCATGCTTATACATACAGTAAGTACACTTGCTCTCATCTTTCTCAGGAGGTGTACCAATCTCCAAAGCCTGAGTAACCCGCTGGATCTTACGGAGTACAGTAGCTTTCATCTCATCAGTTATTTTCCAGAGATAAGCCTTTTTACCGCAAAAGTTACGATCCTCATAAAAGAAAAGCACATAATCAATCCCCAGCCCCATACCGTAACAAGTAGCCTGATACTTATGATCCTCTTTCGGCTCATATCGGTTAGAGTGCTGATAAGTGCTCTCTGTCTTGATCTCAAGGATTACATCCTTGCCTTGAAAATTGATAACCCCATCAGGCTGAAAGAAAATGTGTAACTCATCATTTTTACATCTTGCCTCTGTATGATCCTCATTCCAGCCTACAAACTCTGTTTTAATGCCCTTTTGCTGAGCCTCTTTAACTACTTCCTCCAGATCAAGGCACTTAACACCCTCCATATCCTCTACTAAGTGCTGTATCCGTAAATGCCGATCTGTACCACTGTTACAAATCTCAATGAGGTTAGTATCTTTGCTATCCCCCTCAGAGCCGCTATGTACTCTCTGGAAAAAGAGCATCCGCTCACATCCATACATAGAGCTAGGGCGGAAATAATCAGAGGGGTATCCCTGCCGCTCTCTTTCATCCTGCCTATGTACCGCCGCCTCATACTCTTTGATAAACTTATCCTCAAAGGTTACATTAGCGGCATTTTTGCCCTCTGCTACTTTTATCAAGCTCTTTAAGCCCATCCTATAACCCTCCTGTATTTGTGATACTTAACCTAATCAGATACCAGCCCCATTTTTAGAGAGAAAGAAAAGGAGAGGCTCTCAAAGCCCCTCCTCATAAGGCACATGATAGCAAGGCTTATTTACCGCCTTATCATCTATGTACACATCTGCAAACACCTTTCTAGGGTTATTCCCCCAATGAGCTACCATCTCAGGAAGATTAGCATTTACAGCATCAAACTCCAGCCCAAACTTTTTACACCACTCTACAGCCTCATCCAGCCGCTCATTTACTCTACAAGTCCAGAGGATCACCTTATTACCCTTAGCTCTCCGCTTAATCAAGCGGTTTATCAGAGCCATATTAGGAGCTCCTATCTCAGGAAACTTACTCACACAGAGAGTACCATCAAAATCTACCGCATAAATGGTATATTTTCTCTTGCCTAACACCTGAGGCATCTCTGAGTTATCATATTTTCCGCAAAGGGGAGCCAGCTCAGTAAAAGCATCAGGGCATTTCCTCAAGTGCATATCTGTACAATAAGCACAACCTTTTTTCATACTCTACACCTCATTTCCCCAGCAATCCCAGCCCTCTACTGTCTGCCTTGCAAAGAGCTCTATTTTTGTATGCCCCCCCCCGCAACCTAAGAGCTTACAGATCCTATCTCTTATTTCAGAGGGCTTTTTACTATGCTCCTCAATATGAGAGATAATAACACTATGTACCCCCGCATCCTTTCTTTTAGGCTTACCCCTAACACCTAAGAGGCATAACTCAGCATTAGCTCTAGTCCAGTTACCCATACCCCAGAAAAGAGTATCGGCTTTCTTATTCTGCTTAACCCATGTAAAAGCACAGGTTTTATATTCAAACCCCCATGCTCTCATTACAGCAAAAGCCTCCTCAAGAAAAGGCATTGTTACCCACATAAAGAGAGCACAATCCTCCTCAGCAAGATCCTTTACAGGTAGTTTTTTAATATCCTCAAGGCTCATAACATCATACTTACAGCCAGCTCCACGATCTCCAGCAAGAGCCTTATCTCTATAACTCCACGGCGGATCAGCATAAATAACATCATACTTTTTATCTGTTCTAAAAATATCCACTTTCATATAAAAGTACCTCCCTTTGTGTTTCGATGATCCTAATCACAAAGGGAGGTATTTGTTAGATACTCAATTTTGAGGAGGTAAATCCCGCTCCTCAGCTTCCAGCATCTCCATTAAATACTTATCAGATTTTCTAGCTTTTCTCTGCTCAATCTTAGCCAGTATCCATCTTACTAAGCGGCTATGCCTACAGCCATCCTCAGGATTAAACCCAGCACCGCACTCCTCTACAGGGTATCCATCATCACTAAAATAGGGGATATAGGAGCTAAAGTAAGGGCATTTCTCACAATCATTATATCTCAGCATTTCCTACCACCTCATAGTACCTACACATCCCATCAGCATCCTCAGCCTCATCTCCAAGAGTACAGGTAGATAACTTTTTACAATTAAAACACTGATCCATCCTCTCAGCCTCATGAGGATTATCCTTGAGGTACTGTAAGAGCTCCTTTACATCCATACCCTTACTCCTCAGCCAAAAACTCATCCGCCAGATTTTCCCCATACCAGTAATCAGTAACCTCAGCATCCACGCTCATAGGGAGATCAATAAGCTCATGCCCCACTCTTTTCATAGTGGATACTAAGAGATCGGCTCCAGCTTTCACATTTTCTACAGGCACCTCCATAATAAGCTCATCATGTACGGTAATAACCATGTGACAATCCAGAGCCTTATACTGAGGATCATTGTAGATAGCGATCATAGCCAATTTCATTACATCCGCTGAGCTACCCTGTATCACGCTGTTAAGGCTCTGCCTGTGAGCCTCCTGATACTTATAATCATCCTTATTAGGGATCTGCATATCAGGGAGCCTCCGTTTTCTGCCACAAACAGTAGTAACATAGCCGTACTCCTCAGCCATTTTCTCAATCTGGAGGCGGAGCTGAGCCACCTTAGGAAAGCTCTTGTAAAAGTTATCAATGAGCTCCTGAGCCCACTGAGCACTCTTATCAAACTGCTCACCGATAGCCGCCGCTCCACGCTCATACATGATCCCCAGCAAAACACTTTTCATAGTGGTACGCCGTTCCTTACCAGCCGCATTTACAGAGCCATCAGGATAAAACTCTCTACACTCCTCATAAGGCATACCATACACCTTAGAGCCCATGATAGCATACAGATCCTTACCCTCTTTGTAAGCCTCCATCATATTCTCATCCCCAGAAACATAGGCTAACACACGAGGCTCAATCTGAGAAAAATCTCCGCCTACCAGCTTATAGCCCTCTCTAGCTCTAAAGATCTTTCTGATCCGTTTCTCATGACTAGGGATATTCTGGAGGTTTACCTTAGTAACCGTATCAGAGCTGGAAAATCTGCCTGTACGGGCTCCATACTGATTAAAGGTAGTATGTACCGCATTAGTACCAGCATCCTTTACAGCGGGGATCTTATCAATGTAAGTACCTAAGAGCTTTCCACATTCCTTGTATCTCTGGTAGTTATCCAGAAACTCTACAAAACGCTCACCCTTTTTAGTACCTGCCTTTTTAGCCTTTCTCCTGTGTTGCTGGATGATCTTATCTCCAGTACCTCTAGGCTCTTTACGGCTTACCGCCTTGAGCCCAAAAATATCATAGAGTAAACAAGCCATTTGCTGAGGGCTATTGTAATTGATTTTACAAGTACCTTTTGTAAGTCGCATAAGGATAGGATGATCCTTGATATACTCCTCAAAACCCTTTACATACTCATCACAGAGCCGCTCTTTTTCTACCATTTCTGCATTGAATATCTTAGAGAGCTCTTTAGCATAATCCTCACGGATCTCCACGCCTCTCAGCTCCATATCTGCACACACATCAATAAGCGGCATCTCAATTTTACGAAAAACCTCATAGAGCCTCTGGTAATCTCTCCGCTCAGCATCCTCACAAAGATACTCTTTCTGGAATTGATAAAGAGCCCATGTTTTGAATCCATCATTAGCACCATAGATACTAAAAATATCAATGGGGATATAGTTAGCTGGAATATCTGAAAACAGATCCCCAAAATCCTCATCAGAGCCCTCACCATTGAGGATATATTTATTATACAGAGGCTTTAAGCCGTGAGGCTCATTCTCATTAAGCACCCATGCCGCTATCTCTGTATCCCACCATACATTAGCGATCCTTTGCCCCCATTGAAATATAAAGTTTTTATCATCAAACTTTATATTGTGATTGATACACCTGAGATCAGGATCAGCTAAGTAGGGGAGCATAACCTCTTTACATTCCTCCTCCGTCATTTGCCCAGCTACTCTCTTATTTTCAAGATCCGTATGATTAAACGGAACATAAGCACTAGGCTCATCAGGAGTAAATAAACAGATACCTACCAGAATATCTTTATACACATCAAGCCCAGTAGTTTCTACATCCACCACATACTCACCATTAGCCTTAGCGTGATCCATAAACTCCCTGAGCCGCTCAGGTGTACGGATTACCTCAATCTCTCCCTCTGCCTTAAGCCTACCGCTCTTTACCAGCTCTCCAACTACATCCAGAGCCTTTACAAGAGTATTACGATTTCTTTTTACCGCTACATTACTAATCTTTTTATGAGCTAAGCGGCTACTAATATCATCATAAGATACCGCCTCACGGCTCAGATCAAGATATATACCTCTTTCCATTATCCTTTACCTCCTGTTTTTTTTTGTTAAAGAAAGGGAGGCTATAATACTGCCTCCCTTTCTCAATAGCCTCTTTCCCAGCTTTATAAAGGCTAGCTCTCAATGAGCCCATTTCCCCGATATGTCAGAGTTTCTCTAGGTAGTAGAGGAATTGCCTTACACTTAAACCTATCAACTCGCTCCTTTAATTTCAGTGTTTTTGTCTGCCAAGAGCCTAAGATTAAAATACCCTGTTAGCTGAGGCTCTACCTCTGCCGCCCTTTCCGCTCTCCTCATCATCTTTACCCCTGCTGAGCTGGAGCCTACCCTCAATAGCCTTAATCTGATCCTCTTTGCTCAAATCCAAAATAAGAGAACCTACCAAATTCTGAGGCTCAGGTACATCCATATCAGTAGGATCTTTAGGGAAATACTGATAGGTAGTTTTCAGAGAGCCTTTAGCCCCAGATCTTACAATCTTGATATTACGCTTAGTGAGATCCCCATACTCAGAGGTAAGCCCAATCATCTGCTTAATATCAGTAAGCCCACGCTCCCAGAGCTGTACCTGTTTATCCTTATCCTTTTCATCCAGATTAACCATCTGGAGAAACATCCTCAGGCTAGGCTTGTTACCCGCTCTACAGAGCTCACATCCCTCACCCTTACAGAGTACAGTACGATCACGCCCAGAGCCATCCACATCCATCTTATGTACCTCAAAGATAGGAAAATCATAATCAGGCTCTCCAGTTTCCTTATCCGTACCGATCTCACCTTTATGGAGGAGGCGTACTACCGCACTATCTCCATCATCCTTAAGCTGAAACCAGCCAGTTTTAGAAAAACCGCCGTTATCATACTTCTTAATCAAATCCTGCAAACCCATTATCCTTTACCTCCTGTAAATGATTATATTGATTGATTAGTTATTACATCAGAGCTTTTACAGCCCCTACCATACTACTAAGAGCAAACTGCCTAGTAATTTCCCTGCCTACCAGTACATCCGCCTTACGCTCACCGCATTTTACCAGTACAATAGCCTCACCTTTGATAATCGCCATCAGCGTACTCAATGCTTTCATGCTCATCCTCCTCTAACTTTCTGATCTACATTTCTGAGATACTTAACCTAATCAGTAAAGAGGAGATTTTTTAGACTGCATATCCAGCCAATACAAACTTTTTGCGGATCTGCTTAAAGTAATAGTTAGCTGTAGCAGGAGTACACTCTAGAGCCTTTGCTACCTCTCCCTTAGTACCCCCACTCATGAGCACATTTACAGTAACCATCTCTTTATCACTGAGCCCCAAGGATTTAACCAGCTCCATAAACTCTACAGCATTAAAATCCTCACAATCCACAGTAAAAGAGCTATCACTCTCAGATCCGCCCTCACGGTTAATCTCTACAAGGCTCTCATAGCTCACAGGGGTAGAGCCTGTAAAGCGTTTCTTTCTGGTAGCCTCATTGTATAGGCGGCTTAAATGTTGCCTTACATACACCTTTAGCAGATTACCAAAGGTAAGCCCTCTAGCCTCATCAAAATCCTCAATAGCCTTAAGCATAGGTATGTAAGCCTCACTGGTAAGATCCTCTAACTCAGAATTAGGGATACTATGCAGAAACGGCTCCACCAGCATATATAAAAGCCCTTTGTTTTGCCGTATAAGCTCCGCTAAATATCTCTCATCCCTTGTATCACGGTAACTAAGTACCAGCTCCTCATTAGTAAATTCATTTCCTGTAAACATCCTGTATCCTCCTTTAATATCCTGTGAGATAGCTTTCCCAGCCATCTCCAAACCGCTTTACCAAATCGTTTATATCCTTGAGATCCGTATTCCAGCGGAGATTAGTAAACCTAAAGCCTTTAGGAATCAGCACCCTCTTGACCTGAGCCGCCCCTTTTCTCCCTGCCTCATCGTTATCCAGAGCCAAAACAAACCGCCTAAAAGGGGTAGCCTCAAGCTCCTTACACTGAGCCTCTGAAATATGGGAGCCCATGATAGCTACCGCATACTTGCCATAGCCCACCAGAGAAAGAGCATCAATCTCACTTTCAGTAATCCAGATCTCACTCTCAGGGGTAGCCACCCCCTGAGAAAACCGCCCATTTAAGAGCTCCCAAAGCCCAAATATCTGAGAGGTTTTATCAATGTCTTTTGCGTTATAAAAATGCTTTCCTGTAATGCTCCTGCCCTTGTAAAAAACCACCTTACCGCTCATATCCCGTATGGGGAAAAGCACTACAGACCCATCAGGATCAAACCCCAGCTTATAGGCATCAATGATCCAATTAGGGAGAGCTCTCCGATGTAGGTACTCACACGCTGGAGGGCTCTTAATGAGCTCCTGATAATACCGCTCTACCTCAGCCTCATCCATGTAAGAGGATTTCTGAGCTTGTCCTCTGTAGAGGTTTAGCTCTAAAGGCTCTCTCTCCGCTGATCCGTAGTTATACCGCCCCACCAGCCACTTAAAGCCTTGCACAGGGGAGGGGAGCCCTAGAAAATCTGCTACAAACTGAGGCAAATCTGCCGTATAGCCACAGGTGTAACAATGCACAGTACCAGCCTCATACTTGCGGTTTTTATCAAGCTTTTCTTTCAAGAGCACTCCACAGGAGGGCTTATTTTCTTTACCGTTTTTGTGAAAAGGGCAAGTACACATAAGATCCGCCCCTGTGTTGTTAATCTCTCTAAGCAAGCCATCCTCAAACCGCTCTAACTTGAGATCCGCTACCACTTGCTCTACCGTAGCTACAATGGGAGTTCCCCAAACCGTAATCACTTTTTAGCTCCCTTTTGTGGAGCTGTGAGCTTGAGTACTACCACCTCTTGTACCTTGAGGCACTCAGCTACAACCCCCTGAGGCAACCTACCATCCTCTACAGCCGCCATAGTTGCATCCTCATCCACAACCTCCTTAAAGCTGATACAATCCTCCAGCTTGCGGCTATGGAGCTCACCCAAAAGCCTCTCCTCATCAAGGCTCTTTCTCTGCTGAGTAATTCGCTCAAACAGATACCCTGCCTCATCCGTGTAAGCCTTTTCTCCAGCTTTCGCCATAGCATCCTTGAGGAGTTTCTTGTACTTTTCCTCCTCTTTCTTAGCCTGTTCAAAGGCTAACTTTTTTACCTTGTACTCCTGATACAGTTCCTTGAGATCCACAATTCTTACCTCCTGTTAAAATGATATATCCTAAAATCTCTGTTAAACGGAGATTTATAGGTAAAAAAAATTAGAAAAGGTTAAAATCCCCCATTATACCCCCGATTTCCTTTATTATATCTTAGTTAAACAGAGATGTCAATACAAAAATTAGAGTTTAACTAAATTTTTTCTCAGTTTCTCTTTACATTCTTTTAGTTTTGCTGTATAATTATATCAATCCCCTCACAGAGAGGAGGTGATACCATGAGTGATGATCCTAGAGATAATTTCCCAAAGGCTCTACAGTACTACATGAGCTTAAACGGAAAAAGGCAACAAGACCTAATCAAGGATCTAAGCATCAGCTCAGCCACACTCTCTCAATGGGTAAATGGTAAAATGTTTCCCAGAATGGATAAAGTAGAGTTACTTGCAAAATACTTTCACATAACCAGCACAGACCTACTTACCGATCCATTCCAAAAGAAACAAACTACCTCAGACCCTCTCATAGTAGCCAAACTGCTAGAGAGTAGCCCACCCTTATCAGAGCTCTTGAGCCTACTGATAAGATTAGAGGAGGCTGATCTTGCCTTACTCAAGGGGATAGCTGAGAGAATACTCCAGCTACAACACAGGGGAGAGGAGCCGTAAGGCTCCTCTTTTCTTTTGCTCAAATACCTCCCAGCTCAGGCACTCTATCCCTCATAGGGGTAGCGTTTCCCTCTTTTGTCCAATCCATATAGGCAAGAGGAATCTGGTAAAGCTCACTAAGTTTCTGAGCATACTCCATCTTAGGAGCTGAGGCACCTTGCTCCCAGCGTACAATAGTTTGCTCTGTTACCCCTAACTCCTTAGCTACCTCTTTCTGAGTATAACCAGCCTGTACTCTGCAAGCTGACAATCTCCATTTATCAATCAGCATCCCGCCGCCCTCTCTTTCTGATAACGCTCCAGCTCCTCAGGGGTTACAACTGTTTTAACAGTAGGAATCATGATAGTAACCTGAGTAGTAACCATATCTCCTCTCTGGATCATTCTCTGCACGGTACGGCGGCTACACCCTAAGAGCTTAGCTACCTCCTCTGTAGAGTACCCCAGTACTACATCAGGCTCAGAGCTATTTACACTCTCAGTATTAGCCTCAGGAAACATCTGGAGATATTTACTCTTAAACTCCTCAGCCTTTACCCCAATCAGCCTACCAGCAATATACTCACACCCCTTGAGAGTAATCTGGTATCCTGCCCTTGTTTTCCCCAGTCCATCCTTATAAGTTCCCTCAATGAAATACTCAGGAGCCTCCGCCCCCAAAGTATCTACATACTTTCTCACATCTCTCATAAAATTATCATGCCTTTTACCCAGCATCTCAGCTACCGCTTTACTGCATAATGTGCTCATAGCAAAAGCCTCCTTTTCTGTGATAACAAACCTAAGCAGAAAAGGAGGCTTTTTTTAGAGAGCCGCATACAAAATCTTTAGTTTTTCTTTTCTGAGATCATAAACCTCTCTACACTTACCTCATTAAGAGGCTCATCATCCAAAATCAAGGGGCTACCCATAATACTACTCAAAAAGTATCCCATCAGGTTACTTACCTCCTCTATCTGTTTTGAATCGGTAAATTTCAAACTATACAAACCGCCATCATCAGATATATACATTAGGTACTTTAGCTGTATTCTTAGAATCCATAATCCTTTTTACCCCCCTTACTCTCCTTGCCCTCTTTATCCTCACTCTTACCAGTTTTCTCCTCAGGGTTATCAGGGAGGAGAGGCTTTAAGTATCCAGTATTTATATCCCAGATCATGAGTACCTCTTTGTTATTCAACCCGTACCTGTTCTTTTTTAGGGCGATCTTAAGAGTACCATCAATCACAGAGAGGGAGATTACTCTGGAGGAGTTTTGCCCTACAAGATCACTCTCAGCCAAATCATGTAGCTCAGGGCTCTCTCCCTTTTTACGATTTTTCACAGCCTCTCTATTTGCCTGAGCTAAGAGGATAACAGGCTTTTTAAGCTCCTTACTCATCAAAAAGAGATCCTCTGAAATGTTACCATAAGCTATACGGGGTATATCCGCCTTTCTCTTATCACTCATAAGGGAGAGCTGATCCACTACAATCATATCCGCCCCATGCTTTATAGCCAGCTCCTTAAGCTCATCTACATTAGGCTTACGCCCATTAAAATCATCTGGAGTTACCACTACAAAACCGCTTTTCTGAGAAAGTTGATTGATATAATTCTCATAATCCTCAGCCAAATACCGCCCACCATCAGTATCAGGCTTTACCCCCAAAGTACCAGCACCATTAAGCAACCCACTATTTGAAAAATGCTTATTGAGAGTATCAAATCTAAATCCTATGATCTCTCTACTCATCTCACCAGAATAAAAGAGGATCTTATACCCCAGATTATAGGCTACTGTAGCAAAATACTCAGCCATCCAACTTTTACCCACATTTGTACGCCCTGTAATTACTACAAGCTCCTCTCCCCAGATCCACCCATTAGTAAGCTCATCCAGCTTAGGAATACCAGTAGGAATACCAATAAGCCCCTTTACCTCACATCTCTTTTTATACTCTGCAAACCGATCCTTAGCGTTAGTGATAATATCATACCCATCCTTATTACCCCTAACAGGTACATCAGCCTCAAGCTGAGCAATTTGCTCTTTGAGGTAAGTGATAGCATCAATACTATCCTCTCTCACACGATCCGCCGCATTTTGGATAATCGGTACTATCTTTGTGTAAGTGTATGCCTCTTTGAGTTTATACACCAGATAATCCATACTCTCAGATACATCAAGCATCTGAAAATCCTTAAACTCAGAGAGAAAAGTAATTTTATCTGGTACTTGCTTATAATCCTCATAGTGCTTAAGGATAAAAGCAACCTCATCCCCACAAGTGAGAAACATCTCAGGGATCACGCCGTTAGTATGTAATACATCTAAGCTACCGCCCTCTAATAGCTTACTGATTATACTTTGCTCAATCATTCCAACCATTAAGCACCCCTCCGATCTGTACCAGTAATTTCTACAATCTGAGAGCACCCTAACACTCTGCTAGCTATACGCTCCTCAAATTGAGATACCAGCTCATCAGGAGATAGGTTACTGGTATAAATTGTACTAAGCCCAGCTCCCACTCTGGTATTGATAATGCTTACCAGCCTCTCTCTTACCCACTCTGTAACCTTTTCAGCCCCAATATCATCAATAATCAGGAGCTTACACTTTTTCAGCATTTCCAGAACCTCAGAAAAATCCTCATCAGGAGTACTATAAGAATTTCTCAGATCCTCAAGGAAAGCGGGAGTATAGATATATAGCCCCTCATTTTCTAAGCCGCTATCAAAGGCTATTTTTCGGAAATAATACCCCATAATCTTACAAGCCCAGCTTGTTTTACCACACCCTGTACTCTTGCCCCAGATATAGAGGTTTTTCCCCTCAGAAACATTCTTTACAATGTTCTCCTTAAACTCATTGAGCCGCTCAAAAGCTCCCACATCTCTATCCTCAGGAATGAGAGGAATTGAGTAGCTATAAGTTACTGGTATCCTACTAAGCCTATAAAGAGCTCTGAGTACACGATAACCGCCGCATACCTCACTACACTCAGCTCTATCCTTTTTGCAATACTCCTCTGCATAGCACCGCACCACTAAAACCTCCTAACTGTTTAGGTGTACCTACCTTTCTCTAACCTAATCACTATAGAGGCACAAAATTAGAGGAGAGCTTAAAACTCTCCTCCAATTTCTCAATACACCAGCGGCTTACCGTCTGTACCTGTAGCCAGCTTATCTTTAGCAGGATCAAACCTCTCCATAGAGGCTCTAGGCTTACTCTCAGGTTTCTTTTTCAGTTTGTACAGATCTTTCCACCCTGCATCAATACTCTGATCTACAATAGCTAAAGCAATCTCAGGGCTTTCTCCAGCATTATCTCTCAAGATACTAGCCCACCTCTCAAGAGTTTTATACTGAAAACCTACCCCTCTACTTTTACAAGCCTTTACCCACTTTATCAGAGCCTCTCTAATATACTCATTCTCTGGAGCATTAAATACCTCATCATAACTAGAGCTCTTTTTTGAGGCTCCGCCCTTTTCCGTAGGAAAAGGTTTATCTTTTTGTTTCTGAGTATTCTTTTGTAGATTAGTATTTAGGTACGGATTTTTTTCCGTACCCCTGTCGGATTTTTTTCCGTACCCTGTCGGATTTTTTTCCGAGAGGGGTATAGGGGTATCAGTTATCAGAGCCAGATAGTTTTTACCTAACTTGTAGAAAGAATAAGTACCAGCCTCTTTTACAGTGATATGCTCTAGTACATCTTTCTCTACCAGCCCTTTTAACCGCCTGTACAGAGTATCTTTAGTGATACTGAGTATGGGGAGATCCTCTAGCAAGCCCTCATACTTGATCCAGTAATACTCTGTACCCTCTATATTCCGCTTGAGCATCTTATCAGTACCAGCAAAATCTACAAACCAGCGGAGGATAATAAGATCAGCTACACAGAGCCCCAGCTCTACCGCCTTAGCTTGATTAAAGCCCTCTATTGTGTATTTCATCCATTATCCCTCATTTCCTCATACTTGAGTATTCTGCTTTTACAGAGCTCAGTACCGTTACCCTCAGGGCAATCCCCAAAAAGCTCTTTACATTTTCCACAGCTAAAAAACTTAGGTATTGTATCCTCCGTTTCAAGGGTACATAGTACATTAAAGAGCTCATCATCTGAGCAATTAAGAACATACTCAGAAATTTCTCTCCGCAAATCATGATTTCTTACAATACGCTTACTCACAGTTTCACCTCCAGAAAAAGGGGAGGGGCAAAGTGTTACCCCCCCCCTGTGAGTTTTAGTCCATCTCAGAGATTACCTTTTCGATATTCTCACATACCTCATCAAAAGCCTGTTTGATGATAGCCCCACGCTGAGTAGGATCAGTGCCGCCATCAATAGCGATATTCATACGCACAGTAGGCTTACACCAGATCCCGCTCTTGTTTTGTACGCTCATCCCCAGCTCAATCTCCAGAGCTGATACCCTTGCTGTAAAGTTATCCTTTGCCATTTTCATTACCTCCAGTGATTTCTTTTAGATTTTTCTCACGCCGTTTCATACGGCGGTTATACTCTGCTACTGAGATCCCCAGCTTTCTAGCCGCTACCTTTTTGTAAACCAGAGTACCCTCAGCTTTCGCTTTCTGCCTCTCCAGTTTCCTCTGCAAACCGCTCACGCCTATCATCCTCCAACTCTTTCAGACTGTGAAAAACCTCTTTATCAGTTTCGATCAGGGTTTCCTTGTCATGAGGGCAAATCATAACGGTAATATCACAGGAGTTAGAGCTAAAGGTTTTCCGTCTAGGATCATCATACCTTAGCCCCTCCGCCTTAGTCCCCAGAGCCTCAGAGATAATATCCTCAAGGCTCTTACCGTTTACCTCCAGCCCAAAGCCGCTATCCCGTACCTCTGCATGAGTAAAAACAAGTTTTAACATATACGCTCCTCCTTACATGATTTCTTTCTCTTTGAGAGATACTTAACCTAATCAGCTAAGAGGGGATTTTTTAGATAGCCCCTGAGTATTCCTCAATTTTAGGCAAAAAAAAATAGAGAGGAGCTTTTTGCCCCTCTCTTTGAGTAATTACTTACCTTTTCTCCGTTCCCTCACCGACAATAAAGCATACTGCTTAATCTGAGTAAGAGCATCCTCATCCCAATACCTGTACCCATTATCATCTCTGGTACTAGCAGGGATAGCCCCAGCATCCTCCCAAAGGCGGATAGTTTGAGTAGATACCTCACACAGAGTAGCTACCTCTTTTCTGGAGTACACCCTCTTACCAGTATTCTCATCTATAGTAATCACTTTCATGTAATCAGCTCTCCTTTCTCCATAATATTATATACCCCCTGTATCACAATTTCAAGAGTTTATTGAGTATTTGCCTAACATCTGCCTTAGATCCTTTACCGTCTACAATCCGCTCAAAGAGATCCTTATTATCAATCAGGTACTCCTCAATACCCTCATCTACCGTACCCTTAGCCACCAGAGAAATTACATTGACTGTACCAGCCGTGCCTATTCTGTGAGCCCTGTCCTCAGCCTGAGCATTATCTCCGCTATTCCATTTCTTATCAATGAAAAACACATAGGAGGCTTTATTGAGAGTAAGCCCTGTACCCATAGCATCAATAGTACCAATAGCCAGCTTACAGGAGGGATCATTTTGAAAACGCTCTACCTCTTTGAGCCGATCCTCTGGAGATACATCCCCTGTAATGTAAATAGGGTTATACCGCTGGAGAGCTTTATGGTACACCTCAGTTATTTTAGACCACTGAGAGAAAATGATAGCTTTATAGCCGTTAGGGATAATCTCCTCACTGAGCATATCCTCCAGCCGCTCTAGTTTAGGATTTTCCTCTGTAAAAAGCCCCCCTGTTAATTGCCTCAGCCTGAGGGTACAGCTAAGCGGATTTACAGATAGTAAGATATTCTCCAGATCCGCTATGATCCCATTTTTAATATCCCTGTATATGAGCTGTTGCTTACTGGTAAGCTCCACATACTCAGTACTATGCACTTTAGGCGGCAAATCCAAAACCTCATCCTTACGCCGCCTCAGCATTACACTACTGAGCTCAGCATTGAGGCTCTCAAGGTTTTTATGTCCTACTACCTTATAGCCTCCATACCCGCCCATGATACAGTAAGTATTTTTGAAACTGTAAAAGCTCCTCTTTTCAACCCCTAGCCATGTGAGGATATTCCAGAGATCCTCCGCCTTATTCATAGGTGTACCAGATAGCCCTATTCTAATAGGCGTTTTAAGCGTTCTCAGAGCCTTTCCCTGTTGACTTTGACCATTCTTAGCCTTATGTATCTCATCAACGATTACAGCCCCAATATAGCCCTCTCTGATACCGTCATAGAGGGTATCCTGTATCTGTTCTTTCCTAAGGCTCTCAATATTGATAATCCCAAAGTAATGAGGGCTTTTATACCACTCATATAGCTGAGAGGCTCTGAGATCCATTGTTTTACCGTCTATCATACAGGAGCTCTCCTTAGAGTGGATCTGGATCTCTTTCTCCCAATTATACTTTACAGAGTTTACCCCGCATACTATCAGGGTTTTTACAAGCTCATGCTTTCTAGCTACACAAATATCAATACTCTCCTTAGTTTTTCCTAAGCCTTGCTCATCACCGATCAGGATCATATCCTTTTGTAGCCCAAAATTAAAAGCCTCAATTTGATGAGGGAGGGGATCTGTAGTAAAAGCAAAATCCACTACAGGCTTGATACCTTTAAGCCGCTCCTGAGTAGCCGCCCTCCGATCCTCTACCTCTTTAGTTTTGAGGGCTCCTGTTATCGCCTCATCTGCATCAATATTGCTAAGCCCCACCTTTTCAATGAGGTTAGGTAACTCATAATCAGGGATCTCCCAAGCTCTCTCCTCAGGCAAGTACCGCCTCTGAGCCAGTTCTTTGACCTTTGCAACCGTGCTAGGATCATACCGAAAAGAGATCATGTAGGCATTATCAAAATAAGTGCCTTTTTCAAGTCGCTGTACTCTTATCATAAAAAATTACCTCCTGTGAAAGTCGTTAAACAACTTAATCACAGGAGGTTTATATTTTTAGATAACCCCTATATAAATCAGGCTACTAATTGCACATAGAGCCCTATATCCTTATTCCAGTATTTTACCTGAGAGAGGTAGATGATAGCCTTTTCAGTTTGTATCTCAGACCATTTCTTCCTAAAAACCCATATATTCTCCCGAACTCAAAGGAAAAAGAAATATCGTCAAGCGCTGTGACATCTTTATAGCGTTTCGTTATATTTTTAATTTGAATGGCATTCATTGTCATAACCCCTTTCTATCAAAGAAATAATATCCTCTTTAGACATTTGCAGCTTCAATGCTTCGCTTATTAAAGTCGAAACATACTGCTCATAAAACTGACTTTGCCGTTTTTGTCGAATTTTTTCGACTGCACCTTCTTTCACAAACATTCCAAGACCTCTTTTCTTGTAGATGATTCCCCCGTCAACCAGCACATTCATTCCTTTTAGAACAGTATGTGGATTGATACTGAGCAGCGCAGAAATTTCATTTGTCGATGGGATTTGTGTTTCTTCAGGAAAAGCACCAGTAAATATAGAATCTTCAAGCTGCTCTGCGATCTGAAGAAAGATCGGTTTATCTATATTCGGATTTACATTCAATCATAGCACCTCCTACACCTGCTTGTTTGTCTGTTAGTTGAGTAACTAACTATCTTACAAGCAAAGTATACCCACTGAGATTCTATTTGTCAATACCTTTTTGCGAATTTTTATGTAATTAAGCCGCCTGCATTTAAGCAAGCGGCTCGTTTTTTACCTTCCGATCAATAGGCAGGTGCACCGTAGCCGAGTATCTCATAATACCCAACCGGATAACTATTCTGACGAACAGAATCCCCGGAATTGCCCTCGACCGTGTAAACTCTGCCGTTTTCTACCTTTTGGACGATACCCGTATGGTCGGATAATCCGTCCTGACCGCTTTCGTCCGCCCAATCGAAGAAGATAATCATACCCGGCGTAGGCTCGGCACTGTTATCCAGCCATTGCCCTCTGTCCTTAAACCATTGTACGCCGTTGACGCAGCCGGCGTATTTCGGAATCACGCCAGCGTCGATATACCCGCACTCGTTAGCACACCACGAAACGAAACAAGCGCACCATTCTACACGAGAATTAAAGCCATACCAAGACCAGTACGGATCGCCGCCCATCGTCCCGATTTGGGAAAGCGCAACGGTTACGATCTGATCGTCTGTTCCTGTAATCCCGTAAAGTACCTGCGACCACAGCGAATTGTTTTCATCGGCAAGCAGCTCTGCAAGATACTCTTTCTGTTCCTCGTTAAATCCATACTGCGCCGCCATCTCATCGGCGGTTTTATGGCTGACCGTGATATACAGATAGGTTTGCGTGACCGTGCTTTCCGTCTCCACGATATTTCCGTGACCGTCATCGGTTTCGGTAATAACCGTCTCGGTTTTGGTGTCGGTGCTGGAGCTGATCTCATTCATCTCCCAAAAGATGTCTGTGAGAAGCTGCTTTTTCGATTCGTCCATCGTAGCAACCTCTTGAGGATTATCCGGATCGGTATTGACTTTGACCGAATATACGGCAAGCACCTCTTTCCAAACGGCACGGCTTCCGTTCATTTCAAGGACATCATAAGATACCAAGTTTTTTTCGTCCTGCAATTTGGTATCGTATTCGGTATTGATTTCCTGCACAACGGTCTGCATACTCATACCCGTGCCGGAATCCTCGCCTGAGAAAAAGATACCGAACACCGAGCCGAGAAGCATACCGATCAGGCAAATCACAATAATGACTAAAACCGCTATCCAGCCGCCTGCGGCGATTGCGGCGATCAAAGCCTTTGTTCCGGCGATAATCGCCTTGACCGCAAGCGCTATCGCCTTTGCGATGGCTTTCGCTGTAACAACGGCGGCTCGTGCCGCAGCTCTTACTGCTTGAATGGCACGCTGAGAAGCTTTGACCGTAGCCTGCGCCGTTTTCTGCGCCGCCTTTGCGGTACGCTGCGCTGTCTTGACGGTCGTTTTAGCGGTGCGCTCTGCGGTTTTTACCGTTTTCTGCGCTGTTTTCGCTGAGCCTTTCCCGACCGTCTTAATCGTCTTTTTTCCTGCGGAACGGGCAGTCTCTTTTACTGCCTTCTTCGGCTGTTCCACCGCCTTGATACTCTGACCGACGCTTTTTCGTGGAGCTACCGCCTGCGCCTGTTTTTGAAGTGACTGAGCCGCCCGTTTTTCCTTGAATTTCTGAATACCGTCCTTTGCCTTTACTATGTTCTGCTTTGTCGCCTGAACGCCCTTGCGCCCCTGCTTGTCAAATTGGTGTACGGCTTCGTGGGAAACTCGGTCGATACCGCTTTCCAAACGGTTGGAAGCGTATTCCTCCGCACTGCTTTCAGGGACATCAACGGAGTGTTCCGCTTTTTCTTTGGTCTGGATAAAGGCGGATTTCATACGCTCGGCGGCAACCGCCGATTTGTCAATCGTTTTGATCGTGCCTTTCAGAGTATCCCTTGTCTTAATATCCGGCATAGAAAACCTCCTTTCCAAGCGCCCGTGGACGCTTTGAAGTAAAAAAAGAGGGGAAAAGGTATCAACACCTTGCCCCTCAAAGTACGAGGGCTGAAAAGCCGCTTAAATCAAGGACTTTTTACCCTCTATTTTTCGATTCTGTGCGCTTTTTCCTTGCGTACTCTGCCTGCTGCCTTTTGTATGCGATACCGGCGCATTTCTCACAATACTTTTTCCTGTTGCCACGCTTGATAATGGGAGCACCGCAGGAAACGCACCTGTCAGGGTGCGTTCCGAGTATCTCCACTTCCAACGCCGGATCTGCCGGAAGCACCGCATTGCGGAAATACCGGCACAAAAGCGAGTAGGAGATACTCTGTACGCAGACGCAGCCTTCCCCTTCATCAAGAAGCAGACAGTTCCCGTCATCATAATTGGCGCACAGTCTTTTAATCAGGGCGTTAGCTCGGTATCTCTGCCGCCCCGTCATTTGCGGGAGCATTTGCACCACTGCTTTCTGTCACTTTTTTCGCCACAACGACAAGCCTTCCGTTCGTGCGGGAGTATTCACAGGTGGAAAGCGTGATCAGCTTGTCGCCGTACTCCGCTGATACGCCCGTGTCGTAAAGGGAAAGCTCTTTGCACTTATCAATATAAGCGTCAAACTCCTCCGGCGACTGAGCGTCCGTAAAGCGGTAATATTTGAAGGCTTCCGGGCTGTCGGTGTAGACAACGGTTTTGAAAACCGCAAGGATTTCGTACTCATTTTTCTCTGTCAGGGTATTAAAAGCAATCGTTTTATGTTCCCGCCAGAAATCCTCGTCCTTGAATTTTTCAAGGTCGGCGAACATCGAGCCGTTGTTCATATGATGACCGTAAATCACTAAATTGTCCGAGGGCTTTAGGACATCACAATCCTCCTGCACATACGGGCAGCCGTAAGAACTGTATTCTTTATCAAATCCACGCTTCAGATAGTAGTTCGGATTATCCACCGTCTGCATAACGGGATAATTGATGTTCGTATCTTCCACGCAAATCCATCCGACCAAATCATTGTTTTGACGGTACAGCTCGGTAAGCTCCGGCAGTATCGTCTTATCTTCTGAATAGATGATCGGCTCGGCAGGCTCGGTTTCGCTGTCCTCTACGAGCTGTACGAGAGAATCGTACATCTGCTCCTGATGTTCCGCCTCCCTGTAATGGTCGATAATGAAATAGCTGCTGACGCCGAGCAGGACGGTAAACGCCGTCATCAACGCAATACAAATCTTTTTTCTCATTGCCATATCCTTTCTGAAACAAGGGGCGGGAGCTTATGCGCTCTCGCCCGGTTTGGTTGTCATCAGCTTATACAGCTTCGTATTTTTCGGGAATTTATTTGCGAACGGCACAAGGGAACTGCCCACCTTGATAAGCCCGTGTCCGGCTTCCACATTCGTAATATACGACATCTGAAGGTCGGAGATATTTAAGAGCTTCGCCAGCTCCAGCCTGTCCGTGGAAGCCTGATTGAGCATAATGATAAACTCAGAGTTTGCGAGCATTGTCCTCGCCGTATGGCTCTGCAAAAGGTCGTCCACATTCTGCGTAATACCCGTCGCATAAGCGCCGTATTTACGCACACGCTTCCAAAGGGTAAAAAGGAAGTTAGCGGAATACTCGTGCTGGAACAGCAGATAAATCTCATCAATGAAGATGAAGGTATTTCTGCCTTTCGCCCTGTTCTGCGTAATGCGGTTTAAGATGGAGTCGAGAACGACCAGCATACCGATAGGCATAAGCTGTTTGCCGAGGTCTAAAATGTCATAGCAGATCAGGCGGTTATTGGTATCCACATTTGTATGCTTCGCAAAGGTGTTCAAGCTGCCGCTTGTAAACAGCTCGATGGCAAGGGCGATTTCCTGCGCCTCCGGCTCGTCCTGCTTGAGAAGCTCCGCCCTGAAATCCTGCAAGGTCGGCACTTCGCCCTGATAGTTATTCTGCTGATAGGTGCGGTACACGCTGGCGGTGCAGCGGTCGATAATGGATTTCTGCTTTGCGCCGAGGTTGCTGCCGCCGATGAGCTGTTCGCACAGGGACATAATAAACTCGGATTTCAGAATGACCGGATTCGCCCCGTCGCCGTATTCCTTCGTCATATCCATAGCGTTGATGTGATTTTGGGAAGTAGCGGAGATATGGATAACCTCGCCGCCGAGCGCCCTCACAAGCTGTGAATATTCCCGCTCAGGATCAATGATGATCACATCGGAATCCGAGGAAAGAATCACATTCTCGATCTCGCCCTTTACGGCAAAGGACTTACCGCCGCCCGATACGCCGAGAATAAAGGAATTACCGTTGAGAAGCTGCTTGCGGTCGGCGATAATCATATTTTTGCTAATCACATTCTGCCCGTAGTAGATACCATTCTCGTGAAAAATATCCTGCACCCGAAACGGGATAAACACGGCAAGGCTTTCGGTCGTAAGGGTACGGAAGGTATCAATCTTCCGCACGCCAAACGGCATAACCGTATTCAGCCCGTCCACCTGCTGAAATTTCAACACGCCGAACTGACAAAGGTGCTTTCTCGCCGTGGTAAGCAGCGCTTCCGTGTCGTTATCAAGCTGTTCTTTGGAATCCGCCGTATGCACGAAGGTAATCACGGCAAACATCATTCTCTGATCCCTCGTCGTTAAATCATCGAGAAATTCCTTCATTTCCTTTTTCTGCTGTTCCATATCGTAAGGAACAGTCGCCGAAAAGTTATTGTTGGAGTTCTGCCGCCTCTGCCAGTTGGTAATATTCGTTTCCACGCCGAGCAGACGGTTTTCCGCTTCCCGTACCGCTTCATCAGTCGGCACAGGGACAACATCAATCGACATCATCAGATTGCGGTTGAGATCGGTCAGCTCCGCCACCATACTGTCCTTGATATAGGAAGCGTACTCACGCAAAAAAAGGACTCTCCCATAACGGTCGCCCATTTTGAAGTAGTCCTTTTCAAATTCCATCGAATCAGGGCAGATATAGTCCTTGAAGCTGTGTCCCTTTTTGCGGGTTTCCTTTATATCAAAGTGGAAAGAGGATTCCTCGCCCACACGGTAAAAGTCGTGGAAGATACGCAGCCTTTCATCGGTTTCCAACTCCACGCACTGGCTGCCGAGCCTGCCGAAGTGAGCGATCAAGTCAGCGCCCACACGAGCAAAATAATTCCTTGCGTCCTCAATATTCTTCTTGTTGACGGAAATCGTCATATACTTATCCTGCACGATAGCATTTGCGCCTGTGGCTTTTTCTAAAAGGATTTTATTATACTCCTCACGGTATTCATCAAGGCTGTCGCCTTTCATCGGGATAAGAATGTTGTTCTCAAAGTCCAGCCGATTTAAACGGCGGTTGTTGATTGTGATTTTTGTCGTTGCTCCGGAGTCGAGGGAATTGAGCAGCTCCGAGTATTCAAGGAACATCGCTTCCTTGTCCTCACGGCTGGCAACGGCATAGTTAATATCGGAAAATTTATAGGTCTTGGAAAACTTGTCTTTCCCAATCTGAAAGATACCGTCATCATAGATGGCGGTAATGGGGATCACATCCTGAACGCCTTTCGGCACGACAAACTTTTCCTTTTCCTGTTTGCGGAGATTGGTAAGTGTTTTAATCATTCGATTTCATAGCCTCCTTTGCTTTTGCTTCGATACTCGGCTTGAACAGCTCGTAATAGGTATTCGTTGAACGGAAAGTAAGCTTCTTCGGCATTAAAAACTCCGACTTAATCCACGCATAGATGAATTTCTCTGCGGTCATTCCGTTGTATTTGACAAAACCAAGAGCCGCAAAGGGTGCGGCTCCCAAAATGCACATCTACGATACGGTTTCCGTGCCGACATAGGGTTTGAGCAGGAAATAGATACCCACCGCCACCACGCAGGCACAGGCAGAAAAAATGAACTGCCGCAGTGACAGTCCGAAAAACATCGCTTCTGTGTAATTCCTGATTTCTCTGTTGATTTTGACTTCCATTTAGGAACTCCTTTCTTTTCGTTTTTGTGCCTGCCGGATTTCATCGGCGCAGACGCACTCGTCCGCAAGACAAGTAACTTTGCCTTTCCGCCGCCCTCCGTAATACAGGCAATATCTGCAATCGCAGTCCGCAAGGGTGTAGCCTTTGAATTTGTTGTATATTCGTTTCATTCTGTTCTCCTTACAGCCCCATCATCTCTCGGATAATTCGGTCAGACATCCGCACCGAGCCGACCAAAACGAGCATATTAAAAAGCAGCTCGCCGATATATGACCATACCTGCGTAACTGCCGCCGCATTGGGATCGACCACAGGCGGGGAAGAAGCGAACAATGAGAAGATAATGCAGGCTAAAACGATCACTGCACCTTCCAAACATACGGCGCAGTAGCTTTTGATAAACGATTTCCCCACATTCTGACTCGGCTCTCCCGCAAAAGTGAAAAGCGGAATCGGGGCGAGCGCCGTATACATATATAACTTAAAAAACCTCCCGTACACCGTCATAATGAGCAGGAATGACATTACCGTGATGAACAAGCCGCCGATGAGCGTAACCGCCCATAACGGGATACTCTCGAAAAAGCCGCAGCTCTCAATCGTGTCGATCATTTCCTGCGGCAGAGTGGTCTGCTGTGCGGAAGTAAAGCCTGCGGCGGTCATAATCGTGCCGATTGTACCCTGCACGATATTGAACAGGGCAAGCATTAGCTCCATACCGTAAGTGATACCCGCCTTTGCGAGCGCAAATCGGATAAAGAGCTTGACAGCGTGTTCCGGTTTCTTAACATCGCTGAAGCTGCCGCAGGTGCGTACCATACCGACCACAAAAAACAGCACCAAGAGCGCAAGACCAATCGCCTGCACAGCGCCGTTGATATTGACAATGACCGCCCATATCCCGCCGCCTTTGAAATTCTGCGGTGTAGTCGTAATGAGCTGCCATATCTCAGCGAGTTTTTCATTCCAAGTTTCGAGGGCGTTCTGGAGATTCTGAACTACCCAGTTATCACTCAATTTCGTAGCACCTCCTTAAAAAGAAAAATGGGGCGTCCCTGAATTGTTTTTTCAGGAACGCCCCTGAGCGTCGTTTCGTAAAGGATTAGCCCGTAATCAGAGTGAGGATTTCTTTCGCAAAAACGATAATGATACCGCCCGCCAGCGTCAGAAATCCGTTTGCCCGCTGCGAAGGATCGTGGGATTTCAGGGAAAGTCCTACCTGAACGATACCAAAGCCGAGCAGGATCAGACCAATCGCACGGATAAAGCCGAAGATGAAATCGGACAGGTTATTCACAACGGTAAGCGGATCGCCTGCTGCGAAAGCCGTTGTAGACATCGCAAAAACAGCGGTAAGGCTTAAAACCGCCATACAGTAGTAACGGAAGCCTTTCTTTACCTTTCCGGTCATCGGCAGTCTGCGGGTTTCTTTCTTCTGCGTCTTATGAAAAATGTTCATTCTGTTTTCCTCCAATCAATTTGTTAAGTTTTCAAAGTCCTCATCGGACAACAGCTCGTAAGTCGTTTCCGAAAGCTCCATTTCGGGAACGCTGTCGAGATCAACATACAGGGTTTCAATGGTCGCCACATTTTTTGTGACTTCGCCGTGCTGATACACGCCGCCTTTCCCATCTGCGGTATATGCCACATTGGGGTGTTTCAAAATGTCGTACTTCAAATCCATTACCGGAAGCTCGCCACGGATAAATAAAATGGCGTAGCGGTTATCAAGCATTCTCACTTCGTCAGGGGTAAGCAGCTCACGACCGGAAATCTGATAGTTGGTCGAGTAGCTCCCGCTCCGCCCCTCGCTTTTCCCGTAGGTGTTGGTGTCAATCGTTTCCTTGCCTAAAAGCTCGGACACATACTTGTGCGTACTCTGCTCATTGCCGCCGAGATAGAGAAATTCATCGCAGTTGCCTACGATACTTTCCCATTGCTTCTCAAACAAAGCCTTTAACTGCGCCAGATTTTGCAGGATAATAGATACCGATACGCCTCTTGAGCGCATAACGGAAAGTATCTTGTCAAAATCGTCGGGCAACGAAACATTCGCAAATTCGTCCATCAAAAAATGGACAGGTATCGGCAGGCTGCCGCCGTGGATATGGTCGGCGGAGTAAAAAAGCTGCTGGAACAGCTGCGTGTAAAGGATACTGACGAGGAAATTAAAGCTCGAATCATTATCCGGTATCAACGCAAACAGCGCCGTTTTCTTCTCGCCCATTGAAGCAAGGTCAAGCTCATCGGCGGAAGTCAGCGCCGCTAAGCTTTCAAGATTGAATTTCTCCAATCTTGCGGCAAGGGTAATCTGAATAGATTTCAAAGTCTTTGCCGAGCCGGAGTGGTAGGAACGATAGTATTTCAGGGCGATATGGTCGGGATTATCCATTTCCAAATCGGCAAACAGGTTGTCGAGGGGAGAAGGGCGGTTGTCCTCCTCGTCCTCAATCGCCGCCGCCCTGAGCATTTCCATTACCATAGCAAAATTCTGTTCCTCCTCCGGCGCTTCGTAGTGCAGATAAAAAACAAGGGCGAGTAAAAGCATACTCGCCGCAGTATCCCAAAAAGGATCGTTGGATTGAGAGCCTTTCGGGGTGGTACTCTTAAAAAGGTTGGTCACAAGGCGCTGAATATCGTTGTCGTTCCTGAGATAGACAAACGGGTTGTAACAATGGCTTTTCTCCATTGAAATCAAGTCCAGCACCTTGATCTCATAGCCTGCTTTTTCAAGCAGATTGCCGACATCACGCAGAATTTCCCCTTTTGGATCTAAAATTACCTGAGAGGAATTGCTTGTTTGCATTAAGTTCGGCTTGCAATAGAATCTCGTCTTGCCTGCGCCGGAGCCGCCGCACACCAAAGTATTGAGATTGCGGCGGTGCTTTTTCGCATTGAGTCCGATCCGGACATTCTGCGTCATCAGCTTATTTTCCGAGGGCGGGCTTTGACGGTACTTTTTGTCAATGGCTTTTGCGCTGCCCCATTTCGCAGAGCCGTGTTCCTCACGCCTGCGGTAATTCCTCCGTGTGGACAGATAAATCCCAATCCCCATTCCGTAGAGCAAAAGCAGAACGAGGACAGTTTTTAAGCTGTCCCCGCAAAGCTCGATATGGAACGGATCATTGAAAACCGTCAAAAGGCTCGGAAGTATCTCCGGCAGACCGCCCTTGACGGACGGCGCTATCAGAAGCCCAAGCCACACAACGGGAAGAATCCCGATGACTGCAAGGATGATCGCAGACTGCCTGCCGCTATCTCGATTCACGGCAGGATTCCTTTTCTACCACTTTGAACTTGCGTCTTGGGGCGTGACCGATTTTGATAATCAGGTCGTCAACAGCGTCGGTGGACTTGCCCTCTTTTTTGAGGTCGGTCTTTTTATCGTTCAGCGAACGGATCACAACGCCGTGTTCATAATCGTCCAAAGCGATATGGTAGAGTTCTTCTTTCATCACAGCTACCTCCGGTTATCTCTCCCGTTCCTTTGAGCGTTCCGCCCGCTGGCGGTACAACTCGTCGGAAACACGGGCAGTAATTTCCTTAAACGCCTTCTGCGTCTTGCCGAGTTCGGCTTTGATGTCCTTCGGCTCTTTGTTTTTCAGTTCATCAGGGATACGGTCAATCGCAAAGTTCTGTGTGTCCACGCCGTATTTCTTGCAGAGCATATACCCAATGCACACCGCCTGAAATCCCATATCCCTGCGGCTGTATACCTCGCTGTTCATAGAAAGCTCGGCGTGACCGAGTTCCTGAGCGACGCACTGGCAGAGGGCAACGCTGTTGCCGATGTCCCGTTTCACATAAAGCGTCTGATCTTCATTTTTATAGAAAGCGCCCATCTCGGGATAAGGCAGCTCATTAGTGCTTTCAATATTGATCGGGGCGCTGTCGAGCATAACCGCCACCAGCTTTCTCGGATCACGGTTAGCGGTCGGGGCGGCAGAGCGCTTGCCGTTGGTCTGTGAAACATCCAGCACTCTTTTCAAATTGAAATCAATGCCGACTGTCCCATCTTTCTTGGTGTACTCATACGGATCAAGGATAATAAAGGTCTTAGAGCCTTTATTGACCTTTACGCCATCAGCCGCCCAATCGTCAAACTCCTTGATCTGGCTTGCCTGCGGGAACTGCTTATACATCAGCAGCGCATTGTTCGCCGTGTACCTGTCCATACGGCTCTGCACATCAAGGTAGGCTTTGAATTTTTCCGGCGACTGCACCACTTCCAAAGCAGTGTTGTCAAGCAGTTGGTAAATGGCTTCTTTCTCCGCCTTTTTCTTGGCGGCGTATTCCTCCGGCGAAAGTCTCGGCGGTCTTGCGCCGCTGCTTTGCTTATTCTTAAAATCGTTGGTCATATCTTTTTACCTCTCTTTTGATAGATTTGATTTTTGCGGGTGCGGGGCGCTAATCTGCCCCAACGCCTGTGCTGTGCGGTTTTCTTCTTTGGAAGCGGTCGGCTCACTGCGCTCTGTTCCTTTTTCTGCTTTCGCCGCCGCCCTGTATCTGCTGAGATTTTCTTTTACAGACGATTTCACACGGGAGACTCTGAGCTTATCCGCCGTATCCATCGCCTTTTGCTCCAAAGTCGCAAATCCTTTCTGCGCTTTTTCAAATAAACGGGACAGCCTTGATAAAACGCCTTTATCACTCTTGGAATGTTCCGCTTCCTTTGCGGCTTTCCCCATAAACAGCAGCCCCATATTTTTCAAATGTCCCTTTGCACCCTGAAGCTCCGCCTGCATAGCGGACAGCTTCTTTGTATCCTGCGCCATCTCCTTTGACATTCTGCCGAACATAGCGGACAGCTTATCCAGCGCTTCGGGGATTTTCATTGCCCTGACCGATTCGGCGAGGGCGTCCCTGCCTTTTTCCCGGAACGCCCGCACAGCGTTCCCGGCTGACTGGATCAGATTGTCCTTCATCTTTTTGACTGCGGAAAATCCCTGACGGATTTTGCCCTCCGTTTTTTCCACAAGGGTATGGCACTTGCTCCGCAGCGTGTTGTTGTGGATCAGATTGATTTCACGGCGCATATCCTGAAGCTCGCCGAGCATTTCTGTCAGCGTTTCTTCCATACCGCCGATATAGCTTACCAGCGACTGCACCTCGTTTTTCTCTTTCATCAAGCCGTTTTTATCGAGCGTGTCTAACAGCTCCACGATCTGCGGATGTTCCTTCAGTTGATCCATTTCGCTCACCTCTCTTTCGGCTTCTTGGATTTCTTCGGCTGCCTGTGAACGGTCTGCCGATTGGCTTCGGGGGTTTTCGGCTTCTCTTTAGAAGCCTCCGGCACAGTACGCTCTGCTTCCTTTTCCGCTTTGGCAGCCGCCTTGTATCGGTCGAGCTTTTCCCTGACCGAAGGCTTCTTATCCGCCGCCTTTGCGACACCCTTATCAGTGTGCGTACCTGTCGTTTCTGAGTCTCGCTCGGACAGAGGGCTTTTGTCCGTCTTTGCGACCGAGGGGTTTTGGTGGGAATTTCCCTCCTTCTGCATTGGCTTTCCCATCGCTTCCTCCACGATAATCTCGCCTCTTGATTTCGTAGGCACTTCATTGGCAGCCGCTTCACGGTCTGCCACATCTTTTTCCGCTTCGGAAACAATGGAAGCCTTATCGACTTTACCGAGTTCAAAGCGGTCGGAAATGCGCTGGATTTTCGCAGCGTCCTCCGCACGGGCGATAATATCGACCATCGCCGTATCGCTCTTGGTGTTTTTATCACGCAGAACGCAGTAAAGGACGCCGTACCGTTTTGCCTGTTCGGTAAACTTCGGCAGGTCTTTCTGCTGGAACGAAAAGACCTTCAGCTCCTTGCCGGACTTAATCATATTGGTAAGCCGTGCTTTCCCCCGTGTCTTATTCGACTGGCTGATCTCCTGCTTCAGCACGGAAGCTAACAGAATAGCGATATTCTTCGCCGCCGAGCCTGTGAGCCGGACAGCCACTTCAAATCCTTCAAGCGACAGCCTGACGATTTGTTCTGCTGCGTCACCGCCGTTGTTCATAGTTTCGGGACTCCTTTCTTTGAGATTTTTCTTCCTCTGCTTTCACTTGCGAAAGGGTATCGGCAATCACGCCTGACCGCTTCGCAATCCCGTCGCAGAGCTTTACTTCTTTGCGAAGTTCTTTCAAGCGTTCGGAGATAGCTGAAATTTTCATTTTTGCCGCCGACAGCCATTCATCTGATATATCTACCTTTCGTATTTCATTTCGGAGATGTGTTCTGTCGGCGGTAAGGGTTTTGATTTCGTCCTCAACCGACCGCTTATATGAAAAGAGCTGCTCGTCCGTACCGATCTGGTGCTTGCCGAGCAGCGTTACCTGTTTGGTGAGTTCGTCCATCTTCATCAGATCGTCTTTGAGAAGATAGTGAAGCCTCGCCGTATTCTGTTGTTTCTGATTGTGCTTCGGAAGGTAGCCGAGCCGATAGCAGTAGTATAGATACAAGCCATACAGACCGCCGACCTTTTGGATTTTGTGTTCTCTTGTGGGCAGGCGGTACTGCCGGACGATATAGGTCTTTGGCTGGAACGGCTTGAACACAATATTATCCCGATTAGCAATCAGCCTTTCAAGGATTTTCTCTTTGGTGTATTCCTCGCCGAGCCGGTAAGTCCGTATCGGCTTTTCGCTGCCCTTGGGTGTAACCGTCGCATACTTGCGGTTGGGACTGAAATTCGAGTGATAGCCCATCACGCCCAGTTCATATTGGAACTGCCGCAGGTTACGGCTCATCGCAATCGCTTCGTCAATCGCTTTTTTGGCGTTGTTGTATCGGGTGGGCATACCCGCCTCGTCCTTCATCGTAAGATAGGCGGGCGATCTGTGCAGCTCCGGCTTCTCCACAATGGACAGCTTGTGTTCCAAGCAGATCTCATCGGCGATATGGCGGAAGTAGTACCAAGACTTTTCTTTGTCTTTCAGCCGCTTCCCATCGGCAAAGGAAACGGAGTTGATGACAAAATGGCAGTGGAGATGTTTCGTGTTCAGATGGGTAGTAACGACCACCTGAAACCGCTTGCCCCACATCTTTGTTGCAAACTCCATTCCGATCTGCTGCGCCTGTTCGGGCGTGACCTCGTTTTCCTTAAAGCTCAGATACCCGTGATATGCCTGAATCCCGTCCGTCTTGCCGAACTGCTCCTTGACGGTAATGAACTGGTCACGAGCCATAGCGACATTGCAGTTGATCCCGTCGCAGAAAAACTCGTGTTCTGTTTTCTCCTCGTCCTTTGCATAGGCAAGCACATCTTTGAGCGCCTGATAATCTTCGGCGGAATATTCGGGGTTGGCGGTCTTTTCAGGATTGGTCGTATAGTCCAGTACCTGACCGAGCCGGACGCTTACCTTCCAAAGCTTTGTTACTGCCATTTCAGACCGCTTTTTTCCGGACGCAGAAATTCACGCTCAATCGCCGCCTGAAACTTGTGCCACCTCAGCGCCTCGTTCTTCAGCATTTGCGAATCCACAAAGCCGAGGGCGTTCGCTTTAATGGCGAGCTGATTGATGTTGTTTCCGATAGCGGAAAGCTCCCGCATAGCGTCATAAAACCTCTCGTCCGGTTTTTCTCTCGGCTCATAGCCACGAATCAGCAGACGGATCAGCGCCGCTTCGGTCAGGCAGGCTTTCTTTGCTTTCTTCTGCAAGTCCTGAGCTTCCTGACGGTCAAACCAAATATGCTTGTCTACATTCCGCTTCCTCATTTCTCATCGTCCTCCTTTCGGGCGTTAGAGCCGGCGTGGATTCGGTTGATCTGCATAAGGCACATTATCGAGATACCGATAACGCCGCCGAGCAGGAAGCCTATCATAAAGAATAGAAATTCGTGCATAGTCAAAATCCTTTCCTGTATTGGGGTATTAGGGGCAGCCCCTAACGAGCTTTTACTGTTTGAATCCCGTTTGGGGATACAAACAGTCTGCTCGCTAAGCTAACGCAGACCTGTCCGGCTGCCTCGTTTTTCCTGATATTTATCGTTCTTTGTCCGCCCTGTCGGGCTTGAACGGCTCGATCTCAATCCCGTGTGCGGTTTCGTGGAATCGCTCAGGATACCGAAAAATCCGTTTGTATTTCAGTAGTTGTTCGCCCGATAAGCTGCTGTATTTCTCATCGGCGACATTGGAACGGGCAATAAAAAAATCGCCGTAAATGATGTCGGCGACCTCTCTCGAATCTTCAATTAAGAAGCATTTTTCAATTTTCCAACCGTCCCTGCCGCCCATTTCGTCCGCCATCAAGCCCTCCATTCTCAGGCACGGATCAACACCGTCCAGAGAAGCGCCGTAGATGGAATAGCCGCCCATACGGGACTGGAACGCCTTGTTGTCCGAGCTTACTTCATAAGTCCGTTCAAACTCGCTGTACGGTTTTTTGAAGGTATCGGCGGTAAAAACGATATGTGCGGTAAGGTGCTGTCTGTTGTTTTCTGCTTCCCGAAAAAGGGATTTCAGTTCGCTGTAACTCATCTGTGTGCGCTTTGGCGGCTGGTATACCGCCCGATTCATCGGCAGCTTTTCCTGCTTTCCGTCACGGTTGCAGACGATAGCGGCGTCATCTTCAAAGGGCATATACTCGTCTAAACCGCCTCTGCCGACCAGTTCTTTCATCGCTTCATAGGTGTTCGGTATCTCTTTCACAATCGGAGATTTGCCGACCGGAACGAGCAGGACAGAAATTTTCTCCTGTTCGGCAAGCGATAGGAAGCGGTCGCTGATCTGTGTCTTTTCCGGCTCAAAATCAACCTTCTGAAAACCGAAGCTATCGCAAAAGTGGAAGTAGCTTTTTCCGTTGTTCCCGTCAATGATCTCCACCACATCGGACACAGACATTGACCGTCCTTTATATCCTGCGGGGTGTTCAAGATTGAAAATCTCATAAAGATTTTCCAGCGTGAAGCAGTTTACTTCTCCCTCAAATACCTTATCATAGAGGCTGCTGTCAATCTCCGAGCTGCCCTGAAACTTCGGTAAGCTGTCGTAGTTCATAAAGGCGATGTGATTGGTATCACGCTTCATATTGATCTGATAAATTCGTACATTCAACGCTCATAGCTCCTTTCTTTGGATTTGTAGATTCCAAGCTGTATGCAGAGGTAATCGTTATAGTCCTTGCCTTTCTTCGGCGGCTCGTCAAAGACCTCATACTTGTTTCTGAGCAGTTCTTTTAAGGTGTTGGCACAGAGCCTTCCTGTTTTATCATTGTCCAAGTGCAAATGAATCGTCTTGATAAGTGGATTTTTCTCAAGAAAAACGGAAAGCGCAATCGGAATTTTGCTGTCTTTGTTCTCTTTTTTCGGCTGATACACGCCCGAAAGAGAGAGCAGATTTTCCGCTTTGTAGTCCTTACCCTGAGCTTTTAGCAAAGTAGCATAGGACAGCAAATCAATGGCAGCTTCAAACAAATGCACCGACTGGCAAGGCTCTTTTGCAAGCAGGCGAAAGGAATATTGCTTGTCGCTTCCGTATGCGTCTCCCTTAAAGGTGCTGCTTCCTAAACCACGGTAGGCGGCATACTTTGGCGTCCCTGTTTCGTCCTTCCCGACAAAAACCGCATTATGATAGCGCCCGTTGCTTTCAAAAATCACACCGTCCGCAATGCACTCCTGAATAATATGATAGTCAATGCCACGATTAAAAAGGTACTGTATTACCCGTTTACTGTCTTGATATTTTTCCGGCAAACGCAGTACCTTTGGCTCAGTTTTTTCTTCTTTTTTCGGTGGCGGCGTCCAATTTGCCAGTTCTTTTCCCGTAAGGATTTCCACTGCGTCCATAAAAGAATAGTTCCTGACTTTTATCAGATAGTCAAGCGCATTATAGCCGCCGAAACCTTGCGACCACCAAAACCATTTACCATTGGACATTTTCAAGCTGTCGTGGTCAACGGTACGATATACATTTCTCGTTCCCTTGACTTCTTCAACATTATCCGGCTCAAGCTTTCTCAGATAGGTTAAAAGGTCGATCTGCCGAGCCTGTTCGACCACCTCCGGCGGAATATATGGCATATCAAATCTTCCTTTCCCTGAGAAGCTCAGCAACTTTCTTGATGGAATCCTCCATATCTTCTACCTCAATATTCATCATCCATTCGTCCCAAGACAGCTCCAAGACATTTTTCGTTTTCATAAGGGAACTTACCATTTCAGGCGGAAGCTCCGTATTCTCCACATAATCGTACAGCTCGCACATAAAGGCAAACTGCTTATCGTTTGTGATGATTGTGACCTGCGGCTGGCAAAGATACCGCTTTACATATCGGATCAATTCTCTTTCAAGTTGGCATTGCAGCACCAGCATATCCGCACGAATAGTTTTCAATTTATGCACCATTTCTTCACCTGCTTTCTCTGTTTTTATCCCGTTTGAGTACATCGTTTGCCCTTGTTTCAATGGAATCCCGAATGGTATCCATATGCTCAACTTCTCTGTCCTTAAACTCCTTATAGACATCATCAAGCGGGCAGGGGGATCGGAGCAATGCCTTTGCCTGTTTCGGAGAAAGCTCCAGTTCCTCCATACACATCACAATGTCCTCTCTCATCGTATACTCGTAGGTATGATTCAGAATTTCCTCCGGCGGCTGTGAAAGCAGCCAGTCCCTGTACTTATCCTGCTCGGCTTTCATCTTGTCGTAGAGCAGAGCGTTATAGTCTGTTTCGCCCATAGCGAACACCTCCTTAAGCAAAAATATAGCCGCTTGATTTTTCATAAAAACCAAGCGGCTATGTAAAAGTTATTTAAGTATAAAATTGATGATTATTTGATTTTCTCTTGAGTTTTCCAGTGATTTAATTTAGGCAGCATATCCGCCATATATCCCCGCACCTGTTCAGCAGACCAATTCTCATTTGACATATGCTCAACACAAAAAGCAATTAAATCATCAATATTGTCATATGTGAATTTTCCGTCTGTATAACACCATTTACAGTATTCTTCATTGAAAGTACCATCCGGTTCTTTACTGATCGTGGAATCATCAAGCGGCATACCACAGCATTGACAAATGAGTTGTCTCGGAGAGCCTAAAAGTGTATTGATGGAAACATCAAAAAAACCTGAAAGTAATTTTAGCGTTTCTGTATTGGGGATTGTTTCTCCATTTTCCCAACGAGACACTGCTTGTCTTGTGACATAAACTTTTTCTGCAAGTTCATCTTGCGACAGTCCTTTTTTTGTCCGGAGTTCAAGTATGACATCTTTTGTCTCCACTACAAATCACCTCCTTGTAACAAATTATAAGGCAGATAAATCTACCAAACAAGCAACTCGCTGTTGCTAAAGCCCTGTGCAATCTAAAATCTCTTTATTAATTATGTGAAATAAAAAATCACAGTGAAAAATGATTATTTTTCAAACTTCATAGGTATATATCGTATACCGTCCGAAAGTTGCTCCGTATCGGTATCTATGAAACCCAGTTTATGATAGACCGGAACTGCATACGGAGAAGAATTTACTGTAATGGTTTTGCTTGAACTATTTTCTCGTAGGAAGTTCCACAACTTTCTGCCAATGCCTTGTCTTTGATACTGTGCTTTCACAAAAAAGCAACAGATATGCTTCCGGTTTTCGTTTGTTGCGATAACTCCCTTTAGTCTTTCTTCGTCATAAGCGCCCCAAAATTCTAATGTTTTGACGATCTCTTTGTTCTCAATAAACTCCTGAAACGACTTAACTCCTTCTTCAGAATAATCGGGAGCCTCAAATTGTAAAAAAGTTTGCCAAATCAAGTCAATGGCATTTGTAATTTGAGTATCATCTATTTTTTTGACTTCCACACTAAACACCTCGTAAATATTCGTTATGACCGTTCTTTTTCAATCGCATAGGATTGCAAACTTCTTTTGCAACCATTCTTTTCATAAAACTTTTCTATCCCCGGCTGCGCTCCAAAATACAGCATAGTAGGGGTATTATCCTTTGCAAGTTGCAAGAGTTTACTGCCTACTCCCTGTTTTTGATATTCAGGAAGGACGAGCAACTCTGTAATCGTGCCGAAATAATATCCGTCTGTAAGAATACGCAAGCAACCAATCAGCACTTCATTATCATAAGCGGTAATATTGATTGTTTTAGACAATGCACCTTGCGTTTTTTCAACATCGTAACTGCCTTGCCATACCTGATTGACGAAAGCAATAAAAGTTGCTGCGTTCAATTTTTTATCGTCTACTACATATTTCATCTTTCTGTCTCCATTCAGGATTTACTTCATCAATTATCTACCCAAAAGTCTTGCAAAATACTAACTAACTTTCGAGGATTATCCTTGTTTACTTCGTGACCGGAATCTTCCACGATGACCAGCTTGCTGTTTTTCATTGCTTCGTGAAACCGCTTAGCACTCTCCATATTTGTTTTATCCTTTGCGCCGCAAAGAATAAGAGTAGGGCAATCGAGCGTTGCCGCCGACTCCATAAAGTTCAGTTCCGCCATTGATTTGCTCAAACGAATAAAGTCTTTTTTACTTACGCCCATACTTTGAAATGCAGATTTGGGTATAAGCTTAAATACGAAGTTTTGAAATTTCAGCAGTCCTTTCGGTATCTCAAACGGCGTTCCGATCAATACAAGAGAGTTTATTTTTTTCGGATACTGGATAGCATAATTGAGCGCAAGCAGACCGCCGAGGGAAAGCCCGCAAAGATTTAGTTTGTCTTTGTAAGACTCGCACAGCTCGCTGAACGCCTGATATACTGTGGGATAGTCTAATTCCCTGCCTTTTGTAAGATCAAATAAATCAGGAACGATAGGGGAAATCCCCCTCGTTTCCAACTCGTTTTTAATGGTATCCCAATCCTTACTGTTTTGTCCCAAGCCGTGAATCAAAATATTTTTCATAGGCAAATAACCTCAGTTTTCTTGACATTGACTCTCAAAAAGCCACTTTATTATATCACAGCGCTATGTCTTTTTCCACCTTGCCGTGATAGATATAGTCGCCTGATTTTTTGTAAAACCAAGCGGCTATGTAACCTTTCACTCTACAATTTTTTTGATTTCCATTCCGTCCATCAGCCCTCGCATATAACAAATGCGGTATTCTTCCAATACAACATTGTTTTCTGCAAGCAGATACTGAATTAAAAGTTTGCATTCTTCTTCGGTAAGAGCAGATGGCTTTTCCAAATCCAAAACAGCATTGAGTTTCTCGTTTTGATGTTTAAGCTCTACTGCCTTTTCCTTTGCAGCCTTCAATTTTTCATCACGGGAACGGGCTTTAGCGATTACCTGAGACAGCATACTTTCAAGATCGCTTTCAAACAGTTTGATAGAACAGATTTCTTCCATCGGGTTTTACCTCTTTTCTTTGTATGATGTCTCATATTATAAAGACAAATCATTGCCCGCACAAGGAAACCACAGTTCTATTTTTACTGACACAGCAGTTCAGAGAACTTACTATGTAAAGGCGGTATGAGATTTCTCCCATACCGCAAAAGAATTAGCGCTCGTAGGCTCTTTCCTTTGGAGTGGGTACGCTGTCGCCCTCGTCCGGCGCACCGTCCACCAACTCATTTTCTCGCTTATCCACATTAAGCAGACCATTAAGGACATTGAGCCGATTTGTTTTTTCGGTCAGTTCTTCTTCCTTATCAAACGGTTTCTCAACCTCTGCTTTCGCAGTAGCAAATTGCTGTTCGAGAGTTGAAAGCTCCCTGCTTTTTGCCTCCAACCGTTCAGGAATTTTCTCAATGGCATTGTCGATTCGGGTAATGTTGCCGACAGCGTCCGTGCCTAAAGAGACGGAACGGGAAAGGCTGCCCTTGATTTTTACCTGATAGGCTTTTTCAAAGGTATCAAAGGAAAGCTCCAAATCAAAGCCTCTGTACTTGCCGAGAGGGACGGGATCGGGCGAGGTCATTTCCTTGCAGGCGTCAATGATTTTCTGTCCGCCTTCCGCTTTTTCGGAATAAGAAACACCCTTAACCTCTATCCCTACAAAGGTATCGTCAAGCGGCTTCGGGTGTTCTTTTGCAAGCGATATATCCTTTTCCAGTCCCGCAATCGTCTCTTTTGTCCGAGCGATTGTTATCGGGTAGTATTTGATAATTTTGTCCTCCATCTCGTACTTCTCAGAAAGATAGTTGGACTTCAAAAGGCGCAGCTTCTGCACCTGAATATCCAAGTCCATTTTCTCCTTAATGTGCGGATTGTCTGCCGCAAGCATTTTGATCTCCGCATAGGAAAGGGCGGTAGCGTCCACATCTTCGCAGGAACGCACGGGCGATTTGCTCGTCATAATCTGACTTGCGAACTTCTGCTTGCCCTCTACGAGCTGCCAGCAGTATGCGTCGAAAGTGCCTTCCGTAACATATCGGTACAAACCGACCTTTGGATTTTCGTTGCCCTGCCGCACCGTTCTTCCGGCTCGCTGTTCCAGATCGGCAGGTCGCCACGGGCAGTCAAGGTCGTGAGAAGCGATAATCTTGTTCTGCACATTTGTCCCCGCACCCATTTTCTGTGTACTGCCCATCAGGATTCGTACTTCGCCACAGCGCACCTTTTTGAACAGCTCCTGCTTCTTCGCTTCGGTATCAGCTTCGTGGATAAACTTGATTTCCGATTCCGGAATACCACGCTCAATCAGCTTCTGTCGTATATCCGTATAAACGGAAAATTCGCCTGCGCCCTTTGGAGTAGAGAGGTCGCAAAAGAGAAGCTGCGTCAGCTTTTTATCGCTGTTTTCCTCCCATATACGGAACACCTCGTTCACGCAGGCGTTGACTTTACTGCCTTCTTCATCGGGCAGCATTGGATTCATCATTCGCTGGTCGAGGGCAAGCTTCCGCCCATCGTTTGTGACTTTCAGCATATTATCCACACTGGAATCCACATTGCCGCCTCTTATCTTTTCGGCTCGTTCTCCGAGAGAGGCGACCATTTCCTTCTGCACCTGTGACGGTTTCACAGCAATGTTATGGTACTCCACCTCCGGTACGGGGAGATTGAGCATATCCGCTGTTTTAATATCCGCCACTTCTTTGAACATCGCCATCAGTTCGGGCAAATTGTTGAATTTCGCAAAGCGTGTTTTTGCTCGGTATCCTGTTCCTTCGGGTGTAAGCTCTACTGCTGTGACTGTCTCGCCAAACATCGACGCCCAAGCGTCAAAGTGCTGCAATTCGTGTTCTTGCAGCGTCTTGTATTGCAAATATCGCTGTATGGTATAAAGTTCAACCATACTGTTTGAAATCGGCGTACCCGTCGCAAACACAACGCCACGCCCTCCGGTAATCTCATCAAGATAGCGGCACTTCATAAAGAGGTCTGAAGATTTCTGCGCCTCTGTCTGAGCGATACCGCCCACATTCCGCATTTTCGTGTAAAGATACAGATTCTTGTAATAGTGACTTTCATCTATGAAAAGCCTGTCTATACCGAGTTCTTCAAAGGTTACCACATCATCCTTTCTTGATTGATCGTTCAGCTTTTGCAGCTTTGTTTGTAAGGAGCGCTTGGTCTTTTCAAGCTGCTTAACCGAAAAACGGTCGCCACGGTTTCGCTTTATGTCCGCAATTCCGCCAATAATATCGTCAAGCTGCTGCTGCAAAACAGCCCTCTGCCTTTCAATGCTTATCGGGATTTTTTCGAGCTGGCTGTGACCGATAATAATCGCATCGTAATCGCCGGTGGCAATCCTGCCGCAGAAGCATTTTCGATTTTTCATCTCAAAGTCTTTTTTGGTAGCAACTAAGATATTCGCCGCCGGATAGAGCTGCAAGAACTCCGCCGCCCACTGCTCCGTCAAATGATTCGGCACGACAAAGAGGGATTTATTGCAAAGTCCAAGCCGCTTGGACTCCATAGCGGCGGCAGTCATTTCAAAGGTCTTGCCCGCACCCACAGCGTGTGCCAATAAGGTATTCCCGCCGTAAAGGATATGAGCGACCGCATTTTTCTGATGTTCCCGCAGCTCGATTTCCGGATTCATACCACTAAAAATGATATGGCTCCCATCATACTCACGGGGGCGGATACTGTTGAATTTGTCGTTATACAGCCGTACCAGCTTTTCCCGTCTTGCGGGATCACGCCATACCCAATCCTGAAAGCCCTGCTTGATAAGCTCCTGCTTCGACTGGGCGATAGCGGTTTCCTTTTTATTGAGGACAGCTTTCTTTTTGCCCTCATCATCTTCGATATAGTCAAAGACACGCACATCTTTCATATTGAGCGTATCTTCGATAATCTTGTAGGCATTGACACGCTTTGTGCCATAGGTATTGTAGGCTTTCAGGTTCCCACGGTCATAGGATTTTCCCTCCACATTCCATTCGCCCGTCAGCTTTGAGTAATGGACTTTGATATTCCATCTCGCATAAACGGGCGTATCCAAAAACTCGTACATAAACTGCTGTGCGACTTCTTCCGGCAGCCAAGTCGTGCCGAGCTGCACGAAAATCTCGCTGGCAGTCAGGTCTTTCGGCTGTACCTTTTCCAGCGCTTCTACATTGATGTTGTAATCTTCGGGATAAACTTCTGCGGATTTTTTCGCCCAAGCGAGCTTTTCCCGCACATTGCCGGAGAGGTATTCGTCCGCCATCAGGTACTTTTGCTCATCACTGCCGCCGTAGCCGTACATCGGATTCAGGAAGATAACGCCTTTTAATTCCTCATAGATTTCCTGCTCGGTCTTGCCCGTAAGGGAACACATATATTCCATATCCACACAGGCTTTTTCGCCCATAGATACGGCAAGCGCTTCGCTGACGGTATCCACCGAGGTAACGGGTGTGTGTGGCTTGATCGTCCGCTTCGTGAACATATCCGCCTTGCGCTCCAGTTCTCCATTTTCGTCCAGCACCTCCAGTGCGGAAAGCAGGGCAAAGGAACTGTCCTGCGAAAAGGCGGACACATTCGCACGGGAATTGATCAGTCCGTACTTATTGGAAAAAGTATCGTAAAGCGCATTTAGCTTCTGCTGTTCCTTTTCGACTTCATAATCTGGATAGTCGGCAGTCTGCATTTCAATCAGGCTGCGAACACTGTCCCTTATGGCAATCATACCTTTAATCCGGTTTTCAGCCGTTGCCGAACATTCAACCGGAGTCATTCGGGAATTTTCACGGTAATAGATTTTATTGTCCACAACCGTATAGGAAAAGTTGCGTACTTCGGGATCGGCGGGAATGGAGTTATCTTCTTCGGTCAGTTCCTCGTCCACTTCGTAATCCGTGATCTCTGCGTGGATATTGGAGATGGCTTCGTCCAAAAGCTCCGCAAGGTCAGCATTTTCATAGGATACAACGGTATCTTCCTCGCCGAATCTGCCGGACACGGTTTTCCATTCGCCTAATACCATTTCAGGGTGATCGACAAAGTAGGCGTTCATCTTCACACCGTTTTCGTCGGTATTCAGGTGTACCCACTCCGGCTCAAGGTCAATAAGTCTGTCACGCTTCTGTAATATCAAAATATCCGAAACGACCTCTGTTCCGGCGTTTCCCTTAAAGGTGTTATTGGGCAGGCGGATTGCGCCGAGCAGGTCGGCTCTCTGTGCGATATACTTCCGCACGGCTGGATTTTCCTTATCCATTGTGCCTTTACTTGTAATAAGTGCCATCACGCCGCCCGGTCTGAGCTTGTCTAAGGACTTCGCAAAAAAGTAGTCGTGAATTAAAAAGTTATGCTTGTTATACCTCCTGTCATTCACTCGAATATCGCCGAAAGGCACATTGCCGATCACAGCGTCAAAGAAGCTGTCGGGGATATTTGCTTCCTCAAAGGCTAAAGCCGCTATCGAGGTTTTCTGATAAAGCTGCTGTGCGATACCCGCCGAAATCTTATCAATCTCCACGCCGTAGATTTTGCTGTCCTGCATAGACTGGGGCAGCATACCGATAAAGTTGCCGATCCCGCAGGAAGGCTCTAAGATATTGCCCTCCCGAAAGCCCATCTGCTCCATTGCCTTGTAGATTGCGGAAATGACAACGGGCGGGGTGTAGAAAGCGGTCAGGGTGCTTGCCCTTGCGCTTTCATACTCATCGGGAGAAAGGGCGGTATAAAGCTCGATAAACTCGTCCGCCCACGAGGAATTATTTTCATCAAATGCTTCTGGAATACCGCCCCAACCGACATACTGTGAGAGGATTTCCTGTTCTTCGGGCGTTGCAAAGCGGTTGTCAAACTCACATTCCTTCAGCACATTGATTGCCGCCATATTTCTGCGGAAGCGTTCTTTTTTGCCTGCCTCCGGCACTTCGTGGGAAGCAAGGTCAAAGGTATGCCGTTCGGATAACGGGATTTCAGGGTGCAGATCAAAGGTCTGTACCCGTGAGCGCTTCGGCTGGCTGAAAGCAGGCGTGAATGGCTCGGCTTCATTTTGCTCAGGCTGTTCGGCAGATGTATTCTGCTTTTCCCGTTCCACATAAAGCCATTCGGCAGCTTCCTTTTCGGAAACAGATTTTTTGACATCTTCCAAGTAGTCGTTTGCCTGCCACTCGCTCTTAAATTCCTCGCTGACGCCCTCATCGTCGATATAGATTGCTTCCGTCAAATCGTCCCAAATGGCATAGCCCTCATCGGTTTCAATGACGAAAAATCTCTCGTCGGGCGGGAGCGTATTTTCTGCCGCAATATGCTCCGCTTGCCTGAGCATTTCATCTGCCCTGTCCTTTGCAAGATAGGGCGAATCAATGATTTCTATGCTCTGCGCCGGCGGATCAAGATGCTCTGCAAACTCTCTTGATATGGTATTGCCTTCCTTGTCTTTATAGAAAACCACCTTAAAAGGCACACCGTAATATGTTTCCTCTCTTATGTCGCTTGCGAACTGATAGGGACTGGTGTATTCAATGCTTTCCCGCACCGTTCCGTCCGTATGAAGATAGTCGATCCTTCCGACTGGCTGCGACTGCACTGGATCTTCTTTATTAGTCGATACGATATTTCGGGTGCTGCGCTCTCCGTTTTCCAAAGAGCAGACCGACACATCAAAGCCACGGTCAAGCAGCATATTGACATAGGTTTCCAAGCGGTTTGACGGAAAGCCGCACATCTGTGTTCGCTGATTGCCGCCGATGGAACGGGAAGCAAGATTTAATTCCAGCGCTTCGCTTACGGTCTGTGCGTCCTCACCGTAGGCTTCAAAGAAATCGCCCATTTGATACAGCACAAGACTGTCAGGATTATCTTCCTTGATTTCGCTGTACTCACGATAAGTGTCCGTAAAGCTGCTGCGCTCGTTCTGCTGAACAAGGCGCATAAAGCTGTCCTTGCGTTCCAAACGAGGCTGCGGATTTTGTATAGAGCGATCCATCAGCTCAACATTCCAATCGTCTACCCGTGTGATTTCAAAAGGCTTTCCTTCCAAATACACTCTGTCTCCCACCTGATATGAGGCTGCAAACAGAGCTTTTTGATGTTCCCGTGCCGCTGCCTGCTCAATCCTTGACACTACATCATCGGGCAGACCGTCCACATAGTAGCGGATTTCGCCCTCGCTGCTGATATGAGCAATCGTTTGGTAATCTCCGTTTTCTTCAACGGCTCTGTTCCAGACAGTAAGACCGTTTCCGAGATACCCCATACCAATGTTAAAGGCGGGCGATTCAGCCGGTTCAGCTTTTTCCTCCGGCTGAAGGTAATCGCCGAGTCCTTCGTTTCGGACAGCCTGAATATAATCGTCTTGCAGGATAGTGTCGGGAGTGATGACTGCCAAAACCTTGTTTTTCATATCCTCCTCAAAAGAGTAGGACGGGCTTAGATCACGGGGTGTAACATAGAATTTTTTAATATCCCCGTTGTAGCTCTGAACAGCCTGCTGGAACTTTCTTAAATCCCCGGCAGTAAAAATCTCCTGCGTTACCCAATACATCTCATTGCCGTTTACCAAAGCGGTTTCCTTGAAACGCATATTATGGGGAATGAGCTTTTCAAACTCGATAGAATTGAAACGAGGCTGCTGCTCTGCAACCGCCGTTTGATTCGTTACCTTCAAGTGGTCGTTCATCGGGTTTTCCCGCACCCTGCGGTCAAATTCCGCCCGTTCCAATTCCTTTTGGAATAACGGATACTGCATATCGTGAAGAACGACACGCTTATCATCAAAGGCAAGGATTTCGTATTCGTCAGCGCCCATATATACCGTATCGCCGAGATGATAGGCGTAGTGTGCTTCCTGCTGCGGCTCTCTTTCAGCCGCCTGCGCCGATTCCAGTTCGGGTGGAGCAGAGTAGAGGATTTCACGGTTTCTCTGTTCTTCGGCAAGTTCCGCTCGGCGTTCCTCCTGCTTTTGGAGCCACTGTGGATAAATCTCTTTTTCCTTTGGATTGAGATAACGGTCGAGGCGTATCAGCTCGGCAATCCGCTTTTCTACCTGAGTCCAATTCAGCCGGATATGCGGCTTGTCATTGCCAATACCTTTTGAGATCAAAATGCCTTTTCCGTCGTGCTGCTCATCAATGCCTGCGCCGACAATCACGGGATAAGCACCGCCCCAACCGTATTCCTCTTTCAGAAAATCGGCGTTTTCTTTTGCGGACAAACTTTTTTCAAACTGCTCATAGATACGGAACTTTCCCTCAGATACGCCGCTACCACGAGTGAGAACAGCGTCGATAATCTCCTGAGAAAAAGAAAAAGCAGAGGTCTTTTCCTCTGCCTGCATTTCCAAAAAATTCAGTTGTCCGTCCATAGACGGTAATGGCTTCATCGTGTCCTGCAATTCACCGAGAAGCCGCATTGCTTCAAAGTATTGTGCAATCACGCCCCAATCATAGAAACTTTGTGCTGTTCTGTTATCGTAATTTCCCTCCCAAAGCTGGAGCACATTCTGCCAAGTTTTGTACCCGACTCGCCGCCCGTCGCTCAAAATCAGTTCGGTATAGTCGTTATTGAAAACACCCTTGATATATTCGGTACGGGCGGCGTTATCGGGATTGCTTTCATAGAAAGCATAAATTTCCTCTTTCGAGGCTTTTAGGTGAGGAGTTGTGCCGAGGATTTCACGAATGGTATCGTCCCCGCTGAAAAACAGCAGGCTTTTGTCCTCGTTGCTTCGGTCATAATAATCTAAGCGAAGATGACCTCCGCTTTCACGATCTCCTGCACTCTGTTCCTCAGATTGTTCATTCCCTGCACCCACTTTATCATATCCGCCGCTTTCAGGCTCTCGGTCAAGCCCTCCTGCGCCGCCATCTGCTTCATCAGGGTTTCTTCCAGCTTCATCGCTGTCTGCTCTGTTTCCGCTAAATGCTGTGTCAGGGTGCAGCTCGTCAGAAGATTGTAGTATCGGATTTTGTGGTGTTCTTTGAGAAATTTCCGCCTCATCTGAGCGTACCTGCCCAAAGTTACCTCCGGCTGCTGCGGCATTGTCAGGTCGGGAAGATTGTAATCGCCCTGCATTGTGTATGTCAGCTCGTTCATTTTCAAAGCTCCTTTCGCTTTTATTTTCAGCCTTATTGTAATCAGGTTTTTCTCTGTCCGCAATGATGCGATTTTGCCTTTCAAGAGCAAGAACAGTACGGGAGATTTCCCCAAGCCCCATCTCCGCAATATCGCTTGACGCAATGCCGAGGGCGTTTAAGGTTTCGGGCGTATTGAAATTTGTGATAACGGAAAAATCCTCCGCTTCATAAAACGGCTCGGTATCTATTCCAAGCCTTGTCATCATCATATACGCCACGCTGTTTGTTACCGCCTTTTTATACATAGCGGTAATCATATCCTCCGAAAGACCGTAGAGGAAGCTATCATCTGCGGCATACATCAGATCGCCCAAATAGTCGGGAATATTATCTTCCACAGCGTTTTTAGCGGCGCTCAGCACTGCGTCCGCAAGGCTTTCCCTGTTTTCCAGCTCGCCGAAGGTGCTTTCAAGGGATTCGATCACATCATCCGTATATTCCGGCTTCATCTCCCAAATCGGAACGGGGCGGGAATAGCGGCTTTCGTGGGTATCGGAAATATCGAAGTAATGGGTTAAGCGCTGCCTGCTCCGGTCGGCGTCCTCAAATACGGCGATACCCTTAGCGCCACGGTTTACCCAACGCTCGAATTTATCGTTCCATCGCTCGATTTCCAATACCGCCGTTGCGTCCGGTCTTTGGGCGTAGATGAGAAGCTGCTCGTCAAAGCGCAGACGGTAGTTCCGGCAGGCGCAGCGTAAAAAGGCTTGCCAGTTCTGAACATCGGAAACAACAGCGTGTGCGGTACGGCGGTACAGCTCGGAAATCAGGTCGTACTTTCGTGCCATCGGTTATGCACCTCCTATCTTTCATAGTCTTTCTGTTTCGGTTTTACGGGAATACCGTTTTTATCATAACTTTTCGGATCGGCAGCAGGGGTATCCCAACCGAACATTGAGCCTGCCTTCATTGCTTCTGCCTGACCTTTCGACAAGCCGAGTTTTTCGTTCATCTCATTCACAAGGGCGTTTGTTTCACTGGGCTTGCCGCCCTGAATATCCGTGCGGTAAAATCCGCTTTCGCCCTTTTTGACAATGCCGGCGCAGTTTTCCGTCTGCACGAACACATAGCACTGCTCCGGCAGAGAAGAACGGAGTGGTATCACGGTATTGCCGTTTTGCTCCATCCGTTCGGCGAACTCGCAGATATGGTAGAGGTTGCTGCCAACCTCTAAATGATAGTCGTCAATATATCGGCAGGTGCGGTCAAGCTGTTCTCCGTCGCTCAAGGTAATGCGGATTTTATCTCCATCGGGGATTTTGAATTTTTCTTTGTAATCCGGCGTAATAAAGCGGATTCCACGGCTCGCCTTTTCCATATGGCGGTCGAGCCATTCCCGCACATAGCAGTAGCAGTAAAAATTGTAGTCCCCACGGGCAGGATTGCACCGTATCAGGAAGCTGTATTTTTCGGTGTCGGTACGGAAACCGTACTCGGTCGCATAGTTGCCCTGAAAGGCGCTGTCGGGATATTTCTCTGCATACTGCGCCATAACCGTGCGGCTCTTTAACAGCCCATATTCTTCGGAACGAAGGGCGTTGATAACCTCGTCCAGCTCGCTTTTGAACTCGTCCGTTTTCAAATCCCGCCTGTGGTCAAACCAAGAGGAAAAGAACTCTTTGCCGCCTGCGCCGAAGTCGCCACGAAGATAACCGATATTTCCGGTCTGTCCCTCGATCTGCGTACTCTGCTTGTAAGTGTATTTTTGTTCGTCCGTATGAAGCGGTCGGATTGTGAAACTACTTTCGTTGATTTCATAATCAAGCCCTTCCAGAATTTCTTTTGCAAACTCCATATCCAGCCGTCCATCGGAAATTTCGGCGGCAAGACTGTCGCCTACATAAATCTCCAAAGTCTTATCTTCCCTGAGAATCAGGCTTATTTGATTCTCAAAAATCTGTTTTTCCTTATTCATTTTGCTTTGATTCCTGCTCATCATCCGCACCTCCCAAATAGGAAAAGAGCCTGTTTTTTGCGATCTGCTCCTGAAGCTCTGTGATAACCGTCATATCGGAAACGGATATATCGGGGATTTTCAAAATGCTTTGCAGGCTCAGCCCCTTCAAATCCTTTTCCGTTTTACAGCCGGAATCATAGAGCTTCGCCAGCACCTTTACTTTCTGCTGCAAAGCGGTGTTTGCGTTTTTCTTCGCTGCCATTTTCTTTTACCTCCCATCTTAGTTTTTAGCGTAGTCAGAATAGACACGCTGCATTTTATGCCTTGCCCTGCGTACTTCGGGGGAACAGCCAAGTTCAGGGTACTTCGCCTGTATTTTTTGCCTTGTCCTTCGGATACTCTCAAAGCAGGGGATACCGTAAGCCTTGTAATTGCTCATCACATCTTCAAAACTGAAATGGCTGATACCGTGGGTATCATAGATACACGCCTTGCTGACGAGCAGATACAGCTTCATATCGTCATTTCGTGCTTCGGGGTGTTCCTTTAACACCGCAAGCACTCGGTTTTCAATCGTTTTAAGGTTTCTCATTTAAGCCTCCCAAAATAGAAAAAGGGGGCGGAGTTTTTAAGCCCCGCCCCCGCAGAAGTTCTTACTTTTTCTTTCTGTTACGGATCTGCAAAAAGATAAAGCCGCCTACGATAAAGACGACCAAAGCAATTCCGATAATCGCTTTCAGTTCCATTAGTTATCCTCCTTCTTCTTTTTCTTAAAGCCGATGATACCGCAAGCCGCAATGCCTGCTACCGATACGCCCGCAAGAGCAAGCCAAAGACCGAGCTTGCTGTTATCTCCAGTTTTCGGCGTATCTCTCAGCTCATTGTGCATTTCAACGACCGTGGTAGAGCCTACCTGTACCGCAGCTTCCTTGTCAGCAGGCAGGATATACATAGCGGAAACAGAATTATTGACTTCGGAAATCTTGTACTCGCCGATCCGCAGACCTTCGAGGAAGATTTCGCCGTTTTCATCTGTTTCAAGGGTAACATCATATCCGTTTGCTCCGGTAATGCGGAAAGCAAAACCTTCCACCTTTCCGTCAGACGATGTTTTCACGATTTTTAAGTTCCCACGCATAGGCTCGTTTGCAAAGCCTTTGCCCTCTGTGTTTTCCACCTGATAGGTCTTTCCGTCCGTGTCGATGAATACCTCGTACACGCCCTCGTCACGGATATACGAATCCGGACTTGCTGATTCCAAAATGAAGTAGCGTCCGTAGAGTAAATCGTTCATTTCATACTGCCCGATTTCTTTTTCGGTCAGTGTGCCGATCAGCTCGTCCTCGCTGTCCAGCTCGCCGTTATCGTTGGTGTCCTTATAGACTTCAAACACAGCGCCCGTCAGCTTCGTATCGGTATATTCAGCGTCCACCTTCGTAAGAGCGATGTTGCCACGCAGCAACTCATTGACGATTTCAATCTCAACAACTTGCTCATTCTCTGAGATGTTCACATCATAGACCGTTTCGTTAAGGACGAATCCAGTAATCGGCTTGATCTCACGGATATACCAGTTTCCGTAAGGCACATTCTCAAAGGCGAAGCTGCCATCGTCGCCGGATACGGCGGTCATCAGGGCATTTTCTTCGGTAAATTCCACATCATTGCTCTTAAACAGACCAATGAGCGCACCGCCGAGTCCCTCGCCATTCTCGTCAACCTTTTTGCCGGAAACCGAGCCGTAGATCAGCTTGTTTTCCATCGGCTCTCCGTCATTTACGGCAATCACAACCGTTGCGGCTTCCTGTCCCGCATACTCAAATACAACGGGATATTTTTCGCCGCTGAGCTGATAATGCTCGTCTGTCGCCAGCTCTTTTACATAATAGCTGCCCAAAGGCAGGTCAGTCCCTACGGTCGCTCTGCCGTTTTCATCAAGCGTGATGATTTCAAGCAGTCCGTCTTTCGGAATGGAAGTGCCGCTTGCGGATACAAGCTCCTCATCGGCGAACAAGCCGAAGCTGATTTTTTTGATTTCTCCGTTATTGCCGATACCAAACAGCTCGTTTGTCTCCAACGCTTTTTCAAGGCTTACCTCAACCTTCTGCCGTTCATTGACAAAGGAAGTCGCCGTTTCGGTTACAGCTACATTCTGTCCGGCGTAAATGAGTTCTACGGTATGGACTTCACTGCTCAACACCATTCCATAACCTGCCTTGACCTCTTTTACCTCATATTTTCCGAGGTAGAGTTCCTTGCTTTTTGCAAAGCCGGTTTCGTCGGTCGTAACCGTATTGACCAGCTCGCCCTTGCTGTATCGGAGAGTTCCGTCTGGCGTTACCACATCTTCGGCGGCACGGATTTCATAAACGGTATCAGGCAGTCCCTGTGTTTCATAAACCGGCTGATAGATAACGGGAAGTTCCTGCCCGTTTTCATCTGTCCCGCCGCTTACCGAAACGCCGAAGAATACCTCGCCCGTCTTTTCAATGCTGATTGTGCCTTTCTGCGGCATATTGGTTTTTTCAACTTTAATCACTGTTACCCCGCTTTCCTCAGAAGAATTTTCTTCCGTGACATCAAAATAGACGGGTGTGGAATCAAGGACATATCCATAAGGGCTTTGTACCTCAACGATAGAAAAGCCCTGACCATAAGGCAGCTTTTCCGGCGTTACGAGCGAGCCGTTAGCGTCGGTATAGAAAGTGTCAACGGTTGTCGGGGTAGGATAAGTAAACTCCATCGTGATAAGATTGCCGGACGGATCATAAATCTGGAATCCTGCGCCCGCATAGGGAATGGTCTTGCCCGTTTCTGCGTCTACCTTGACTACTTGGATATAGCTTTCAAAATTACTGTTGTTAATCAGATAGCGGTAGGTCTGAGCGTCCTTTGCGATGAACACATCAAAATCGTCCATCAGCTCCCTGCCTTCCCAACCGGATACCTGATGGACGGTATATGTGCCGTAAGGCATATCCTTTGTCTGTGCAAAGCCGTTTTCATCACAAATGAGCGTATCACGCTCGGATTCCTTTGCGTCTGCAAAAGAGCCTGCGGACTTGAGATACACTTCAAAAACTGCGCCTTCTTCGGGTGTTTCGATCTGCGTCTCGCCATCGTCCGTATGTTTGATAATGGCGATATTGCCCTTGATGACCTGTTCCGTTACATCATTTGCGGTCTGATTATGCTCGATGGTATAAAGCTCCGGCTCTGCGCCGACCTTATGGACGGTCGGATCGAGCAAATAACCTTCACTCGGCTCCAGTTCCTTAATCGTCCAATCCGAGCCGCAGATATATTCTTGCGTGACGAACTGACCGTTTTCATCGGTATAGTATTCGTCAATGAGCTGGTCGCCTTTGAAAATCCCGTATTTTGCACCTGCAAGCGAGGCGTTCCCCTGAGCCGTTCCCGTCTCAGCGTCGCTCTTGGTCACGGTAACGGTAAACTTTTTCAGGATATTCGTGAAATTGCGGGTAGTGACTTCATTCCACTTGACGGGTGCGGTCTGATCTGCGGGAACAACATAGCGAATAGCGGTATCCACTTCCTCGATGGTGTACGGCGTAGTGCCGCTAATCAGCACATCTTCAAAGGTCGCCACACCGTTTTTATCCGTAACGGCATACTCGTCCACGGCAATGCCGGAGAGCGATGTTCCGTAAAGGTGGAAGGTCACACCCTCATTGAAATTATCCTCCGAGGATTTGATAACCTCAATATCGCCACGCTTCAGTGTGTTGTTGAAGTTGACAGTCGCAACCTGCCCCGCAACTACGGTTACTCTGCGGGACTCCTGCGGCTCGTAACGGTCATATTCCTGCTCGGTTACGGTATATACTCCGGGCATTAGGTTATCGACCTGAATCTGACCGCCGTTTTCTGTCTTAACGGTTTTATCAATGCCGTTGCCCTGAATACGGAAGGAAATACCGTCAACTTTTCCGTCCTCACTGGTTTTGACGATTTTCGCTGATCCATAGGAAACCTTTAACTTAAGGAATCCCTTAACCGGATCATTGACCGTCTGAGCATAGGTTACGGTATCCTGCACACCGCCGTTCGGCCCATAGATACCGTCCGTCCAAGTGATAACGCCTTTTCTCTGAGCTGTTTTCTCTGCGGTAATCGTCAGCCCATCGCTCGGCGCTTTTTCAGCAGTGATCGTCAGCTTGTTGCCGCTTACGGAGAACTGAACACCCGAATTATTGGACGAAAACTTATATCCGGAAAGGACATTGTTGCTGTCCGTCAGCGTAACCGTGTATTTAGAGCCATCCCATTTAAGCTCAATTTCCTGTGCGCTTCCCGGCGTTTTGGAAAGGAAGCTCGGCAGCTTGGAATGCTTCTGCACACTTGCAGCCATTGAATTGTAGTAGCTCATAATCTTGTCATAAAGCGGGTGGTTGCGGCTGATCTGATCCAGAACAGCGTCCTTGCCGCCTGTGCTGACCTTGTTAAAGTTTTCATCACGCTCGCCGATCACGGTTTCCCAAATGAGAAGCTGTGTAGCGACTGCGTGAGCCAGCTTATCGCCGCCCTCGTTCTGAGAACGCCACGAGGTTGAGATTGTTCCCGTATAGCCGTACTGGAAGATACGACCAATGAACAGCTTAATATCGTCAGGAGAAATGGTGCTGTTATAGGACGCAGGGTAGTTGTCCCAAAAATCCTCGCCCTTTTTGGTAAAGCTGTCTCCGGTCTGCTGCGGGACGCCGATCTCAATACAGTAGCAGATATTTCCGTTGTACGATCCCATCGCACGGACGGTTGTATAACGGGAAGTGCCTGTTTTCCAGCCGTTCATAAAGGTAAGGCTGCCGTGTCCCCATTCGGCGTTGTAATTCGAGTCCCCATCACGGGGATATGAGATAAGGTACACATCGTCCGTTTCCTCTGCGGCATAGGCAGTCGTACCAATCCCTACAAGGGAAGTCACGCACATCAGCGCTGCAAGAAACAGCGACATAATGCGCTTTGGTTTCTTAATTTTCATCTGAAATCCTCCTTGAAAAAGAAAAACGCACCGTTTTTTTCGGTGCGTCCTCAAAATGGAATATTAAATTTAAGCATAGCCGATATAGATGTCGTAGATTCCGTCAGAGACTTCCTCCGCCCAAATCCATACGGCTGTGATTTCTTCGTCAGCCTTGTACCGATCCAAGCGGCTGTGAATATCCCTTTCAAGATATTTGCAGTGCGCTCCGGCTCGGATCGGATTATCCCAACAGTAAATTGCCTCGCTGTCTAACAGAAGTCCCACACTCTGAGCGTAGCCTTTTGCAAAGGAAATCCAGTAGTCAATGTCAAAGTCGGTTTCGGTTTTGCTCGGTGTTTCTTCCGTTTCAGGCGGCTCAAGCGTTTCGCTTTCTTTTGGAATATCCGGCTGCGATGTGGATACGGAATGTTCGGTCTTATCCGCTTTATCGGGCTGTTCGGCGGACTGTGCCGCCTGCCCGCTTTCAGAAACAGTCTGAGGCTGTTCGGAGCTGACCGTATCCGTTTTCGTCGTTTCTTCCTGCTTTTCCGGCTTTACTTCCTGCACGGCTTCAGGCGTTGTTTCAACCTCCTTGCTTTCCTTTCCAGCAGGCGTTTCGGATTCAGAGGTGCTTTGAACACTCTCCGAAAAAGAAAACGGCTGCGGCGTATCTTCATTCGGCGGGGCATTGTTGCAGCCTGCAAGAACAGTCAGCAAAAGAGCCAATAAAAAAACAATCGTTTTTGTTTTCATTGCGTTTCACTCCTTTTCTGCCGCCATTGTAATGCGAAACAGCATTTCAGGCAAAGGTGTGAAACGAAGGTTAATCTTACATCATAGGGCATACCTCCTGTGCTTTGGAATGGTGCGTTTTTCTGAGATAGATTGAGTTAGGTGAGATAGCTGTAATCAGGAGAGATAGTTTTATTCTTTCGGATAGTGAGATAGTTTAGGGGTTGGAGTGTGAGGAAGGGGAAGAAGAAAAACACACTCCGCCTTACCTGCTGTCACGCTCGGCACGGTTACGCAAAAACTTGTTGTAATGCTCCAGCGCCTTGCAGACATACTCCTCCGTTTGGTTGATGGGGATATTTTTCGGGATCAGGCTTCGCACCCTATCCCCACGCAAAACAATCTTCTCACGCTGATTCGGCTTTTCCTCGCTCATAATCGCAGAAATCGCTTCTGTTGTCAGCTTGCCTTCCTCGAAAAACTTCCGCATACGGATTGCCTGATCGTGGGACGGGGTACAATCGTTCAAGTCGATTTCGTCCACCAAATCCCTCTGGCAATCCTCGTTCAGATAGGACAGCTCAACGGCGGGGCGCATTTTAATCCTGCCCTCGTCTACAAATTCAAGCAGTTCAGGAACAAGGTTGGTCAGGCGTACATAACGCTGGATTTGCGTTTGACTCTCGCCACTTTGAGACGCAAGTTCTTCCCTTGAATAATTTTGTCCCACTGGGACTAAATTTTCTTTTCTCGGTCTGCCTGCCTGTCTTTTCATAGCGTCAAGCCGCATTTTATATGCGTGAGCTTTCTCCGAGGGAAGTATCTGCGACCGTTGGAAGTTGCTTTCGACCATTAAAATCGTTGCTTCATCACGGTCAAGGTCTACCACCTCACATCTGAGCGTTTCAAATCCGGCAAGCTCACAAGCCTTTTTTCGCCTGTGTCCTGAAATAAGCTCGTATCTGCCGTCCCCCTTCTGCCTTACGGTAGCGGGAGTAATCACGCCACGCTCTTTGATACTTTCCACAAGCTGAAACATATCCTCATCTTCCCGCACCTTAAACGGGTGGTCGGGAAAATCGTCGATTTCCTCAAGCGGAATATCCCTAATTTTTGACAGCTTCGCTTCATCCCTTTCCTCCTGAGAGGAAAACAGCTCATCGAGCGTGTTCGTGGGCAGCGTGAAGTCGCTCTTTCTGCCTGCCATCGGCTAACACCTCCTTTGTGAAACTGGTGTAAGCCTTAGACACCGGACTGTTCGGCTCATAGGCGTAGATACTTGTCCCTTTAGAAGATACCTCTGCGGCTTTTACGGCTGCCGGAATCATTGATCTATATATCCTGATATGGCTGCCGAAATTCTCCCTGAGTGCTTCCACTGTGCTTTTCGCAAGATTTGTCCTTCCGTCCACAAGCGTCAGCAGAATACCGTCGATTTTCAAATCGGCGTTTGTATGTTTCCTCACTTTCGCAATCGTCCCCAAAAGCTGCGTCATTCCCTTAGCAGGAAGATACTGCGCCTGAACGGGGATAATCACGCTGTCCGCCGCCGTTAGAGCGTTGAAGGTAATCATACCCAAGCTCGGCATACAGTCAATAAGGACATAATCGTACTTGTCTTTTACAAGGCTCAGATAATTCTTCAGGACGCTCTCTCGGCTCATCGCCGTTACAAGTGTCATTTCCAATGAAGATAGGCTGAGATTGGACGGTACAAGGTCTACCTTCTCTTTATGGTGCAGAATACCGTCAAAGGGATTTTGCTCCTGCTCCGATATGATCGTTTGTAACTTCTCAGTCAGCGTTACGGAAAGGCTGTCGGTATCCCGCCAGCCGAGACAGGTCGTTAAATCGCCCTGCGGATCAGCGTCAATCAGAAGCACCTTTTTCCCTTGCATAGCCAGTCCGACGCCTAAATTAACCGTAGTCGTGGTCTTGCCCACACCGCCTTTTTGATTGCATATAGCAATCGTCTTGCAGTTTGACATCTCCGGCTTTACCTCCTTTCATAGATTTCACAGCCTGCCTCAATAAGAGGCGGCTATGTAAAGACCGCAGTATTTGTTCTCAACACCCCCTGCGGAAAGCGATTCGCTTTGTACGGGAAGCACTAAGGTTACGGTTTGCGAAACCGTATCATAGGAATCTCACCTCTGCCGGGTACTCCGCCAGCTCCGTAGAGAAGTATCATTATCATTCTGACTGTCATTGCCGTTTCAGTAGCAAGCTGAATTTCAGGTCGGGGATTCTCGCTCGTTCTCCGTATATCAATAGGAAAAGTCACGGCGTACCCACCTTCGGGCTATTCATCAGAACTAATGTCCTTAGCGCCTGTCTATTCAATTTTCAAGGTACTTTTAAGGGGGAAATCCCTTGCGGAGAAATAACCCCTTCACTCATTTGGACAAAGGGGGTCAAAATGCACACCCAAAATCGCCCCTTTTCCGAAAAAAATTTAAAAAAAATTTTTTTGACCTTGAAAATTGCCCTAAAAACGCAAAAAAGCCGCCTGCTTCTCCGTAAAGAAACAAGCGGCATAACTGCGGTTTTATTCAGATGTATTGCACGGTCATCTTTTTCTTTCGTGCTTTTGTAAATTTGATAAGGACATCATCTACTGCGTCCGTATATCTGTCTTGCGCTATCAGATTATTTTTAAGGGCGATCAACGCCTGCAAAACTTGTCTGTACTCCTCGTCATCAAGATAGATATGAAATTGCCTGTCTTTCATCAAACCATCTCCTTTATTTTTTCTGTACTTTTCTCCATTCAAAAAACCTCTGCCGGATAAACGCCGTATCTTCATCTTCATTCGAGGTTATGAAAATATGTAAGCTGCGAAACGCTTTTTTAATCTTCACGGCAAAATCCACTTCGCCGCTTCCTAATGTATATGGGATTTTAATCAGTTTGATCTCCCGCTTCCGGCACAGATATGCTTTCAAGGTTTCTACATTCTCTGTCTGACTAACCGTTTCAATCGCCACTTTTTCTTCAGGTAAATACATTTCAAGCGGTATGCCGATAATCTTATCTATATCTGTCTGTACCTTTATATGTTTCATCGCTGCATAATACATAACTGCCAGCTTCGGAAAAACTGTCAGATAGTCTTTTTCACACACCTTACAGCCTTTTCCCTCAATCGCTCTTTCTGAAACCTTTGCTTTCCACGAATGTCCGAGCGAGCATTTCCACCATACAGTTCGCATTGAGTTCCTTGAAACTTTATTTGGAGAAACATCTTTGTTCTTTTCATAATCCCATTCCGAAAGAAGATGTGCGTCAGTCGTTGCTAAATCATTATACCCTTCCATAACCGCCCGATCCGCACAAACAGGGCATACCGTTCCTTTTACACGGGCATAGACAACAGACTGCCATTCATATCCGCACTCTTTGCACTTCCACCAGACATTTCTGCGAGACTTTTCGTTTATCATATCAGGCGTAAGGGGCAGATTCCGATCCGACCATTCCTGTGCAAGCTGAGGGTGTGTCGTAGCGAAATCATTAAATCCTTTCAGCAGAAGTTGACCGCTGCAATAAGGACACCCGCTTCCGCCTGAACGAGTTGAAATAAGTGTGTTCCACTCGTGTCCTTTGCTGCACCTCCACCATACCTTCTGATTTGCAAAGACCGTAACCATATCAGGCTTTAGCGGATAATTTCTCTCAGACCACTCAGAAGCGATTTGAGGACGCTGTGAGGCAAGGTCATTAAATCCCACTAAGATTTTATTATGAGAGCAATACGGGCAGCCTGTGCCGTTTAACGCCCTGCTCTTAACCGTTGCCGTCCATTCGTGACCATATTTATCTTGCCAAATCACTTTCTTATGAGAGCCTATTGTTACCATTGTCGGCTTTAGCGGATCGTTCTTACTTGACCATTCAGCAGCCAGCGCCGGCTTCAGCGTTGCCAAATCATTGATACCCTCTATCACTCTTGCGCCTGAACAGATTGGGCAGTTTTCGCCATTTGAACGAGCCTTAACACTCGTTTTCCATTCGTGACCACAAGCGCCTTTCCACCAAACGACTTTGTTTGAGCCGTATGTAATCTTATACGGAGTAAGCGGCAGATTTTTATCCGACCATTCCGCAACAAGCTCAGGGTGTACTTCTGATAAAATATTGCTCATACTCAATCCTCTCCTTCCTCTGCGATTATCTTCATTATATTGAGAAAGCGTGGATTGGTATAGTTTGCGACAAGGGCGAATAAAAACTATGAGAAAATACAGAAGCCCCTGAGAAGCCATAACTTCTCAGGGGCAGTGTGAAACTAAAAATTATGCGATTTTTTTGTTGCTGCACCGATTTTGGCAGCGATTGGTGTAAAATTGGTGTATTTGTGTAAATTCCGAGCTTTTCGGAAAATGAAGTACATCTCGTTTTAGTAGAGCTTTGCGCCTGCCGGAATGTGGTCGTCTACCATCAGAAGATGGAGCTTTTCTTCGCCTTCCTCGTGGTGTACGGCGCTTATCAACATACCGCAGGAATCAATACCCATCATCGGTCTTGGCGGCAAGTTGACGATTGCAATGCAAGTCTTTCCGACAAGCTCCTCCGGCTCGTAATAGGCGTGGATACCGCTTAAAATCGTCCTGTTTTCGCCTGTACCGTCGTCCAGCGTGAATTTTAAGAGCTTCTTGGACTTCGGCACCGCTTCGCAGGCAAGCACCTTGACGGCTCTGAAATCAGACTTAGAGAAAGTCTCAAAATCCACGAAATCTTTGAATAAAGGCTCGATCTCTACTTTGGAGAAATCTATCTTTTCCGGCTCCGCTTTCGGGGCTTCAACCGCCTCAGAGCTTACACCATTTTCGTCCTTTACACCATTCAAGGGTTTCATTGTCGGGAAGAATAAAACGTCGCGGATTGCGGGGGAATCGGTAAGCAGCATTACCATACGGTCTATGCCGAAGCCTATACCGCCTGTGGGCGGCATACCGAGCTCAAGAGCATAGAGGAAATCCTCGTCGGTATGATTTGCCTCTTCGTCTCCGAGAGCGAAAAGCTCCTCCTGCGCCTTAAAGCGTTCGCGCTGATCAATCGGGTCGTTAAGTTCCGAATAAGCGTTTGCCATCTCCCAGCCGTTCATAAAGAACTCAAAACGCTCAACATAGTCGGGATTTTCCGGCTTCTTTTTGGTGAGCGGAGATATTTCAATGGGATGATCCATAATAAACGTAGGCTGAATAAGGTGTTCCTCAACAAAAGCCTCGAAGAAGAGATTGAGTATATCGCCCTTTTTGTGGTGCGGCTCAAACTCAACATTGTGCTCCTTTGCGGCGGCTCTTGCCTCGTCAAGAGTCTTTATCTCATTAAAATCGACACCCGAATACTTCTTTACCGCGTCAAGCATAGTAAGACGCTCAAAGGGCTTGCCGAGATCCATTTCAATGCCGTTATATGTTATAACGGTAGTGCCGAGAACCTCTTTTGCAACATGGCGGTAAAGATTTTCGGTAAGATCCATCATACCGTGATAATCCGTATATGCCTGATAAAGCTCCATAAGAGTAAATTCGGGATTGTGGCGTGTGTCAAGACCCTCATTACGGAAAACTCTGCCTATTTCATACACTCTCTCGAGTCCGCCGACTATAAGGCGTTTCAGATACAGCTCAAGAGAAATTCTGAGCTTAACGTCCTCGTCGAGAGCGTTGTAGTGAGTGACAAACGGTCTTGCCGCCGCGCCGCCCGCGTTTGCAACGAGCATGGGGGTTTCAACCTCCATAAAGCCCTCTGAATCAAGATAATTTCTGATACTGCTGATTATTCTTGAACGCTTTACAAACGTATCCTTTACGTCCTGATTCATAATAAGGTCGATATATCTCTGGCGGTAACGGGTATCGGTATTGGTAAGTCCATGGAACTTTTCGGGAAGAACCTGAAGGCTCTTCGAAAGCAGTACCACCTGCGTTGCGTGAATCGAAATCTCGCCTGTTTTGGTTTTGAAAACGGTACCCTTGATATTTACTATATCGCCGATATCCATTTTCTTAAAGGCTTTATATTCATCCTCGCCTATGCAGTCACGGGCAACATACGACTGTATACTACCCTTTAGATCCTGCACATTGCAAAATGACGCCTTACCCATAATACGCTTTGACATAAGTCTGCCGGCAACGGAAACCTCCTTGCCGTCAAGATTATCAAAATCGGCTTTAATATCCGCGCTGTGGTGAGTAACATCGCACTTTGTGATAACAAACGGGTCATTGCCCTCGGCTTGTAAATCACGAAGCTTCTGAACTCTTATCATATGCAGCTCGTCGAGGTTTTCATCGTTTGCATTGTTTACTTTCTTTACGTCTGCCATATCTTCACTTCCTGTCAAAAAAGGAGCGCAAGGGAACAAAGAGAGTCCCTTTTCGCCCCGTTAAATTTTTAATTATTTTGAAATTTCCTTAATGACGAATTTAAGAAGACCGATAGGTGCTTCAACCTCAACGGTCTCGCCGACCTTGTGGCCGATAAGGGATTTGCCTACGGGCGATTCGTCCGATATTTTACCCTCGTCGGGATCGGCCTGTGCAAAGCCGACTATTTTATATTGAAGTTCTGCGCCGGAATCGTTTGTGATAGTGACCTTTGAGCCTATATGAACAACCTCTGTTCCGAGAGCCTCCTCGTCAAAAACCTTTGCGTTTTTGATCATATGCTCAATTTCGTTTATGCGAGCCTCGAGCTTTGCCTGATCGCTCATTGCCTCATCGTACTCGCTGTTCTCCGACAAGTCGCCGAAGCTTCTCGCAACTTTAATTTTTTCCGCAGCTTCTTTTCTGCCGACGGTTTTTAATTCCTCGAGTTCTTTTTCAAGATCGCGAAGACCCTCTGCGGTCAATAAGGTTTCCTGCTGAGCCATACTAATTCACCATAGCCTTTCAAGTTTATAAATCGTACCGCAAATAAAATACGCGGCCGTTAAATTTCAGTATTACACGAATAAATATTGTATCAAAAGAGCAAAGATATGTCAAGTTTTTTAGGGCTCTCCGAAAATGTCGGAAAGCAGGTAAAACGAACCGCACACAAGCAGCATATCGCCGTTTTTCACAAGGCTCCTTGCCTTTTTGTAAGCGTCTTTCGGGTCTTTTACGGAAACAACGTCCCTACAAAAGCACTTACCCTCACGAAGGAGCACATTCTCATCCTCGGCGCGCGGATTTGACGGCTTTGTAAACACCGCGGTTTTGCAATGCGGCAAAATTGCTGCAAGGTAATCCTTTGTGTCCTTATCAGCCATCATACCTATAAGAACGGTTATGCTTTTATCGCCCGCAAACCGCACAAGGACGTTTTCAAGTGCCGCGGCGCACTCCGGATTGTGTCCGCCGTCGAGCATAATGACAGGCGACCTTGATATTATCTCCATACGCGCGTGAATAACCGTGCTCTCTATGCCTTTTTTTATAAACTCATCGCTTATTCCGAGTGCTCTTGCCGCAGTTATAACGCCCACGGTATTTTCCACCTGATGCCTGCCGACAAGAGGTATTTTAACGGTAAGACCGTTATATGATATTTCCGTGCCGAAAATATCCTCGGACAGTATTTCGGCGGCGGAGACATCGCCGATTAAAAGCCGCCCGTTTTTCTCTTTTACCGTATCTTTTATGACGGAAAGAGCCTTTTCGTTTTGCTCGCTTGTGGTAATTACGATTCCGCCGTTTTTTATTATGCCGCATTTTTCCGCGGCTATTTTCTCAACGGTGTCGCCGAGTATTTTTGTATGGTCAAGCGATATTGAAGTGATTACCGCGGCTTTGGGGCACGGAATTATGTTTGTGCTGTCATATCTTCCGCCGAGACCCACTTCAAGCACGACCGCGTCGCACTTTTGCTCATAAAAGTAAAGCATTGCCGCGGCTGTTATCGCCTCAAATTCCGTCGGCTCCGTTCCCTTTGCCGACAGCCTGTCGCAGGCATTTTTCACTTTTTCGACAACGAGTGAGAGGTCATCATGCGGAATGTTTTTATTGTTTATCTGTATTCTCTCGCAAAAATCAAATACATACGGCGAAGTAAAAAGCCCCGTTTTTTTGCCTGCGGCGCAAAGTATGCTGCTCAGCATCGTAGATGTGGTGCCCTTACCGTTTGTGCCGGCAACATGAACGAATTCGAGCTTTTCCTGAGGATTCCCGAGCTCATTCAGCAACGCGGATATTCTCCGGAGCCCTAAATTCATACCGAATTTCAGAAGCGAATGTATATATTTTACCGAGTCTTCGTAATTCATAATTTTCCTTTACAAAACACAGACCCACCGCGCAAATGCACAGCGGGTCGGAATACGCTGAAATTTTAAGCCTGCTCTTTTACCTGCTCATCGTCCTTTTTCGCGCTCTTTTTATTCTGCGCGGTACCCTCTGAGCCTCTGAACACAACGAATTTATCAAAAAGATATTCCGTTACCATATTAACTATCATCGTGATACCCAAAACGATATAGTTTATAGCCGTAAGTGAGGCAAATTTCGCCGTGAAATAATTGCCCAAAACGGTAGAAACCGGTGTGAATACAAGATAATAGCCGAAAACCTTGAGCATTGCAATCGGAACATTATTTGCCGATTTAAAGGTAAACTTGCGGTTAAACGTGAAATTCCAAACAACAGAAAGAATAAGCGCGATAAGATACATGGGGCCGTATTCGTTTTCCATTATTTTGGCAAACGTCGCATTGCTTTGCATTAAGCCTTGGAAGAACGAGAGCTTTATCAAAACCTCACTCATAAGAGTGAAGCTGCCTATTTGAATCAGTCCCGCAGAACAGGAAAAAGCAACAAATTTAAGAAATTGGCCTATATTCTTATTGTCTTTTTTGTTTTCGCTCATACGTTCAACTCCTTTTCGCATAACAATGAGCACCGCTGCCTGTATTGTTCATTATTTTATCACGCTTCCGGGCGGTTTTCAAGGTATTTGACACCGTATTTACAAGAAAGATTAAATATGTTAAAATCATACCGCAAATTGTAATTGAGGGGTTTATTATGCAAGTTGATATATATGATTTTGACCACACGCTTTTCCCCATGGACAGCGGCTCGCGCTTTTTCGGCTACTGTATGCTGCACTACCCGTGGATACTCGTTTTTGCACCGTTCCAAATAATTATGGCTCTTTTGCTGGTCACCAAAATAATCAGCTTTACCACATTCAAAAAATATTTTTTCTGCTTTGTGATGCTCGTTCCGCTAAACAAAGCCGTTAATAAGTTTTGGGATAAACACGAAAAAGAGGTATTTCCCTGGTTTAAGGAGAGAAAGCGATATGCCGTTGTAATAAGCGCAAGCCCCGATTTTTTACTGTGCGAAATCCAAAGGCGGCTCAAATTTGAAACGCTTATATGCACAAAGCACAACCCCAAAACCGGTGCCATTATAGGGCTTAACTGCCGCGACGAGGAAAAGGTAAGACGCTTCAGGGAGCTTTTCCCCGATGCCGAGGTAACAGACGTATACTCCGACAGCCTGCGTCATGACCGTCCCATATTTTCGCTCGGAAAGCACTGCTTCCATATAGTTAGGGGTGAGCGCCGCGAGTTTAACTACGAGAGCGTTTACGGCAGCAAAAAATAAATAAAGTGTTTTATAAAAACCAAGGAGCTGTAAAAAACGGAAGTTTTTTACGGCTCCTTTTTGCAGTATATTGTTCAGTATTCTATGCCTCGGCGAGCTTTTACGCCCTTTTCGTAAGGATGCCGAACGGCGGTAAACTCCGTAACGTAATCGGCAGCATCCGCTATATCGTCGCTCTTTGCGTGGCCCGTCACTATAATTTCAAGCTTGTCGGGGCAGCTTTTGATACAGCTCAAAAAAAGCTCACGGTCAACAAATCCGCCCGTGTATGCGTCGAGAGCTTCGTCGAGGATTATCATATCGCAATCATTTTCGCGCTCAAAAGCAGAGCGAAGCAGCTTCGTGTAATCCTCAAAAATCTCTTTTTTTCGCATATCGGTCATATTCTCAAACAGCTTGTAGTCGCTTTTCGGCAAGAGCACCGTAATACCGGGAATGTCTCGCAGCACTTTTATTTCGCCCGATTTACCGTCCTTAAAAAACTGTGCGAATATAACCCTCATTCCGTTGCCCGCGGCTCTTACGGCCGCGCCTGCCGCAGCGGAGGTTTTTCCTTTGCCGAAGCCGTAATACAGCTGTACCATTTATCTACCTGCCTTTATGCTTTAGGCTTTTATTATACAGAAAATCCATAAGAAAAGCAATATTCACGGTTACTCCACGGTGACGGATTTTGCGAGATTTCGCGGCTTATCAACATCGCAGCCGCGAAGCACAGCCATATAATAAGCGAATATCTGAAGAGGTATTACATTGAGCGACGGTAAGAAATTACCGTATGTTGACGGTACGCGTATAACCTCGTCGGCAAATTCCGAAACAGAGGCATGCTTATCTGTGACAAGTGCGATTACCGACGCGCCGCGCGCCTTAACCTCTTTAATATTACCGAGAGTTTTTTCAAAAAGTTTATCCTGCGTCGCAACGGCAAACACGGGAGTCCCCTCTTCGATAAGAGATATGGTGCCGTGCTTGAGCTCACCGGCGGCATAGGCCTCCGAATGAATATACGATATTTCCTTGAGCTTTAACGAGCCTTCAAGAGAAATGGCGTAGTCAAGCCCCCTGCCGATAAAAAACACATCATCGGAGCCGACGTATTTATGGGCGAGCGTTTTAAGCTCGTCGGTAAGATTTAAAAGGTCTTCAATCTGCGACGGAAGACACATAAGCTCTTTTGTGAGCTCTTTTTCTCTTTCCTCGGAAAGAAGCCCCACAGCCTTTGAAAAACGAAGTGCAAGCAGATATACTACGGCAAGCTGTGCCGAAAAAGCCTTTGTTGTTGCAACGGCGATTTCGGGTCCCGCCATGGTATATATAACGTCGTCGCTCTCTCTCGCTATTATGCTCGCGACCACATTTACTATCGAAATCACCTTTGCACCCTTGCTTTTAGCCTCACGCAGAGCCGCTAAGGTATCGGCAGTTTCACCGGATTGGCTTATAACTATGCAGATATCGCCCTTTTTGATTATCGGGTCGCGATAGCGAAATTCGCTTGCAAGGTCTGTTTCACATGGAATACGCGCCATATCCTCGAATATATATTTTGCCGTCATACCTACATGCCATGCGCTGCCGCACGCCACTATATGAATCTTGCCGATATTCTTGATTTCTTCATCGGTAAGGGTGAGCTCGGGAATTGACACCCTGCCGTCCTTAATCCTCGGTGAAAGCGTATCGTGTATAGCCTTGGGCTGCTCGGCAATTTCCTTTTGCATAAAGTGCTCATAGCCGCACTTTTCCGCAGCCTCAACGTCCCATGTTACGTGGTAAACGTCCTTTTTGACAACATTTTTGTCTGTATCGTAAAGCGTCACATTGTCTTTTGTGAGAACCGCAATCTGATTGTCTTCAAGCAAATAGCAGTCTCTTGTATATTTTAAAACCGCGGGGATATCCGACGCGAGGAAATTCTCACCGTCGCCGAGCCCCACTATAAGCGGACTGTCTTTTCGTGCCGCTATAATTGTACCTGGCTTATCGTCCGCCAAAATCGCAACGGCATAAGAGCCGCGCACGGTCTTCATAACATTTACCATGGCGTCAAGCAAATCGCCCTTGTAGTAATAATCAAACAAATGCGCGAGCACCTCGGTATCCGTTTCGGAAACGAATACATAGCCGCCCTTTTGGAGCATAGTTTTAAGCTCAATATAATTCTCGATTATACCGTTGTGCACAAGCGTTATTCTGCCGTTTCCGCCCTTATGCGGATGTGCATTGACATCTGTCGGCGCACCGTGGGTGGCCCATCTTGTATGACCTATTCCGACCGTGCCGGAAAGACCGCCGACCTCTTCGAGCTTTTCCTCAAGATTTTTTATACGGCCCTTTGTCTTAACAACGTCTGTTTTGCCGTTTTCTGACACGGCAATGCCTGCCGAGTCATAACCTCTGTACTCAAGCTTTTTTAAACCGTCAATCAATATCGGAGAGGCACTATTCTCCCCTACATAACCAACAATTCCACACATATTAAATTTTTCCTTTTCAAAAAATAAAATTTGTGCCTTGCTTTTCCTTTGTACACGGTGCGTTGCCGCTCCGCCTTTGTGAAAAGCCTTTGATCCCCGCACTTATGGGACAAGAAGCATCCGCCGAAAACTTCGATAACTTCTTCCTCGTCACCTGCAAATTCGGCAAAGCCGATAGTGCGACATACAGGTCCGGCGCTAAAACTCTCTTGCGGAAAGTCCTTTAAAAAACAAAAAATCTCCTTTCGCTTTTTTGAGGGCGGCTCGCACAGCCGACGGCTCATTTGTTAAAGTATAATATGCCACGCGGCAAATGTCAACGGAAAATAATACTTTTATACCTTTTTTAAAACTTACGCAGCGAATATTATTATGTTTAAAACTCCGGTTTTTACACATAATTTTAATAAAAGCTCGGAGGTAATCTATGGATATAAAAAGGTGCACCATTGACTCGCAGGATATTTTACGGCACGAAAACACAAGAGCGTTTTTTGTTTGCCTTTTGAGCTTTGTGCTGTCGCTTTTGATCCTCGGCGCCGCTCTTTTCGGCGTGTATTCGCTCTATACCGTGAGCGGACTCGACAAGGAAAAATACAGCGTTCCCATTCTCTCTTTACTATATGTTCTTTTTTCGTCGGAGGTTACCGTTTCTCTGTTTGCGCTGTCCGCCGTTTCCTACAACCGCAAAAGATGGTTTTACCGCAACGCCTCGGAAAAAGCACCTGTATCATATCTTTTTGCCGGTGAAAAATTTTCGGTAAGACTGAAGGTCTTTTATTTTTTCTTTTTCAAAAAGCTGATGACTGCGCTGTGTCTTGTCGCAGCAGAAATACCGTTTTTGCTTTGCAGTCTTGTTTTTTACCGCGAGCTCTCCGAAAAAGGATTATACAAAACCGTATTTGCGGGAGCAGTCGTCCTCTGCTCTGTGCTGTTTTTGCTCGGACTGTACTTCGGCGCGGTTCTTTCGAAAACATTTTGGCTGTGCGAAAAGGTATACTTCAAAAACAAAAAATGCTCCGTAGCGCTTGCCGTAAACAAAAGCAAAAGCCTGACCGAGGGAAAACGGTTCAGACTTGTAAATTATAATATAAGCTTTGCTTGGCGAATACTTTTCTGCATATTCTTAATTCCGCTATTTTACACGGTGCCGTACATTTCACAGTCAAACGGATTGCTGTGCCGCGAATTTATCGGAAAGTACAGGCAAGGTGCCGCCTTCCCGGTGGTTTTTATGAAACTGCAAAAAACGTAGCCTCGAAATAAAACCTTCATTCGTTCTTCTTTGCCTTTTTACTGCCGAATGTGTCGGCAAGATAAATCATAAGAAGTATCAGCACGGCTATCGCGGTGGATTTAAGCCGTGTAAAGCCGTATTTTGCCTCAAGGCAGCCGGTCGCAAAGACGAGCCCCACAAGAGCTAAAATATATACTATAAGAAGAACGGTTTTCAGAGCCGGCTTTTTTTCGGAATTAAGCGACATAAAATATACGGCGGCCGTGACCGCCAAGGCCGTTCCGAAATACACAACAGCAAACACAGTCATAAATATCAGCCTTTCGGATTATTCATAGTTCCAGCCGTGGGAAGCAAGCTCATCCAAGACCTCTTTATCCACATCATCGGCGGTACCTTTTGACACTATCTTGCAGGAATACACATTGACCTGAGGTGGATATGACTCCATAATCTCATTCGCGTGCTTTATTTTTATGAGATCGCCCGTGCGGACATCGGAAAACAAATCTTCGTCGTCCGAGGAATTTATCATAACCGTAGGGGAGCCGTTTAAAACTATAAGACAACTGCTTCCCGAAACCACGGCGCGCCCCGTGGAAGCAGGTTTAAAATTTCCGCACCCGTAAAGCAAGGTAAAAACAAGCAAAAGACTTAAAACCGTACATAAGGTCTTTTTCATATATTATCTTCCTTCCGTGTTCGGTGAATTATGCACAGCGTCGTGTCTTCGCCGCACATCTATTATAATTTTACTTCTTTTCTCCGTTAAATACAATTCGCCGAAAGTATAATAAAACACCTTCAAATTTGTCGGAAATAACAATTTCGAATACCGATAAACCGAAATCGGTGATTTTGAGCCGTCATATGAAACTGACCGCAGAGCCGATATAAAATAAAAATCGACAAATCTCTTACGAGACTTGTCGATTTTTGGCTGTGGGGTACAGAAAAGATGTTTTTATGTTTTTTGTGGATAGAGTTGAACTCTCGGAATTTTTAATGAAATCGTTCGCGTTGCTCACGATGAAATCAAAACCTACGGTTTTGATGAAATTTTCGGCTACGCAGAAAATGAAATTAAATCCACCCATCGCCGCAGCGATTTCATACGCTGAAAGCGTATTTCATATTGCGAAGCAATATTTCACCCACCCGCAAGGGTGGATTTAGTTGAAAAGGACAGATTTCTAACGAAATCTGTCCTTTTCTGGCGCGCCGGGAGGGATTCGAACCCGCGACCTTTTGGTTCGTAGCCAAACACTCTATCCGGCTGAGCTACCGGCGCATATGCAATTTTTACTGCTCAAGTATATTAACACTATTAGAACAAAAAGTCAACATTTTTTTACGCTCGGCAAGAATAAATCGTTTTTTATTATATTCCGAAGCAGCCGAAATATCGCCATATAAATAAAATATTACGGCTAAATAATTATAATATATCTGTTTACCGAAACAAATAAAAAATGCATTTTTAAGAGCGAGATAAGCCGAAAACAGAGTAAAATCGACGGTATAATTTGTATAAAGCAATCAAAATGCATAATCGGCAAAAATTATCTCCACTTTTTTCTGTTTTGTGGTATACTTAAAAAGGTATTACGGCAAGGATTTAAGACAAGCCTTAATGCACGCGGCAGGAAAAGCTTAACACAGCCGCCGAAATCTACACAAATCAAATCCGGGAAGGCGGATATATATGGATAAAAAATATGATGTTCTGATAATCGGATGCGGAGTTGCCGGCCTTTACACTTCACTCTCGCTACCCGAAAATCTGTCCGTTCTTGTGCTTTCAAAGCAAGACGAAACCGTTTCCAACAGTTCTTTGGCTCAGGGCGGCGTAGCTGCCGTTTTAAGCCTTGAAAATGACAGCTATGAGCTTCATTACAACGACACCATGATTGCCGGCGGTCAGGCCAACACACCGGGCGCCGTAAACACACTTGTTCACGAAGGCCCCGACCAGGTACGTCAGCTGATAAAATACGGCGTTAATTTTGACCGCAATTCCGACGGTACTCTTCAAAAAACGCTTGAGGGCGGCCACAGCCGTCGCAGAATAGTTCACTACAAAGACACCACGGGTGCGGAAATTGTGCGTGCGCTCCTTGTAGAAGCCAAAAAGCGAAGCAACATAACGCTTGTCGAAAACGCCGACGTTTTTAAACTCACAAAGGTTAAAAACGGCTTTTGCGCGGATATGCTTTTAAACGGCAAGACCGCCGCCACGGTATTTTCGGACTTCTGCGTAATAGCGACAGGCGGTATAGGCAGAGTTTACAAATACACCACCAATCCCGCCGTTGCCACCGGTGACGGAATCCGCCTCGCATACGATATGGGTGCTACGATAAAGGAGCTAAGCTACGTTCAGTTTCATCCCACCGCTTTTAACGAAAACGACAGGGAGCAATTCCTGATAAGCGAGTCGGTACGAGGAGAGGGTGCATACCTGCTCAACTGTAACAAAGAACGCTTTATGGACAGATATGACAAACGCCTCGAGCTTGCCCCGCGCGATGTTGTATCGCGCTCTATAATTCTTGAAAGCCGCAGAACGGGCAGCGACAACTTCTACCTTGACATAAGATACAAGGGGCACGATTACCTTGTAAACCGCTTCCCCGGAATATATGAGGGATGCTTAAAACACGGCGTTGATATGACCAAGGATTTAATTCCCGTATTCCCGTGCCAGCACTACCTCATGGGCGGAATCGACGTTGACCTTGACGCGCGTACTTCTATTTCGAGAATGTATGCCGTAGGTGAATGCTCGCACACGGGAGTTCACGGCAAAAACCGCCTCGCAAGCAACTCGCTTTTGGAGGCACTTGTATTCGGAAAGCGCGCGGCAGACGATATAGCGTCTCTTTCTAAAAAGGACCCTGACCACGTGACCGTTACGGAGCACAAAACGGATATTTCGGGTGCTCCGCTGCCAAAGGGGATGCGTACGGAAATTCGCTCGATTATGCAACGTTCTTACTTTGTAATTCCGGATATGGACGCGGTAAGAGTAGGCTTGAAGCGCGTTGACGCTATACTTATGAGACTTAAAAACGGCAAATTTGCAATTACGCCCGACTATTGTGAGGCTTTAAGTCTTGCCACGGTAGCCCATATAATCTTAAAAGAGGTGGACGAAGGATGATTTTACCGCAGTTTTACACGGACGACATTATTAAGCGCGCCATACTTGAGGATATTAACTATGTCGATGTGGCGTCGGATTACCTGATATCCGAGGAACAGCGCGATGAGGCGTATTTCGTCTCAAAGGCAGACGGCGTTCTCTGCGGCATAGATGTCGCAATGAGAGTTTTTGAACTTTTGGACGATTCTTTTACCGCCAAGGTATATATGCACGACGGCGACAAGGTGAAAAAGGGCGACCTTATAGCCGAATTCAGCGGAAAAACCACGCTTCTTTTAAAGGGCGAGAGAACTGCCCTAAACTTGTTGCAGCATATGTCGGGAATAGCCACGGCGACCGCAAAGGCAGTAAAACTCTGTGAGGGAACAAAGGCTTCGATAGCCGACACAAGAAAGACCCTTCCGTCTCTGCGCGCCCTTCAAAAATACGCGGTAACCTGCGGCGGAGGCAAAAACCACCGTTTTAATCTTTCCGACTGCGCTATGCTCAAGGATAATCACATTGACGCCGGAGGCGGCATAACGGGAGCTGTAAAAAAGCTTCGCGGAAAGATAGGTCATACGGTGAAAATTGAGGTTGAAACACGCAACCTTGATGAAGTAAAAGAGGCAGTCAAGGCAGGAGCCGACATAATAATGCTCGATAATATGGACTGTGACACCATGAAAAAAGCCGTTGAGATAATCGGCGGCAAGGCTCTCACGGAGGCTTCGGGCGGAATTACCGACGAAACCATACCCGGCGTTGCGGCGTGCGGCGTAGACATAATATCAATCGGAGCGCTGACTCACTCCGTTCAGGCATTTGACATTTCCATGAAAATGAAAAAATAAAAAGCCACCCCCGAGATGTGATTCAGCTTATCTTGGGGGTATGTTATTTTGAAGCAATAATGCCCTATAAACAAAAAGCCGGCGGCGCCGAAAGCAAAAAGTTTCGGTGCCGCTATTTTTTGTTCGGCTACAGAAAAAAACGTATTGTTGCACTAAGGCTGCCGCTTATTCAATTCTGCCTTTAGAGCTAATGTCCGCAAGGCGGTCAAAGCACAGCTCGGAAAGACGCGTCGCACCGCACAATTCATACAAGGCGGAAGCAAACAAGAGCGAATTACACGGTGGCAGAACCTTTGTTATGTCATCGGGCAGAGTAACTCCGCTACCCGACAAACAGACGGTACTTCCCGAATACTCATTCCTATATAAAAGGCACCCTCCGTCCGGATTGCTTTTATCCGTTCGCGGAGCTATTACAAATGTGCAGCCGCCTGCCTCATTCACGTTTTCCGTGACGGTCATCGCAAGACCCCAATCGTCATACAGCCGTCGGCGCACGGGAGAAAATTCTTCGGGATTACCCGTTATTACCTTAAGATTTGAGGCAAGAGGGACAAGTAAAGACAGCTTATCCTTTTGAAAGCCGTTAAAATCCATAACAGCCACGCTCGTTTTTTCCGGCGGAAGAGAGCATTTCTTTATATAATCAACCGCGGAATTAAAAAGCATAACGGACGGCAGTATACGAGGCTCGAAATTCTTAACCTTTTCGTCCTCAGTTATGGTTCCTCCGCACACTATAACTCTGCCCGCGCACCGCCCGAGCAGGCTGTATATTTCACCCGTATCGACCTCTTCGTTTTCATCACACACAAGCGTCAGCGTAAAAAACGGAGCACTGCCTAAAACGCTTATCCGCTCTATAACGGGTTCGGGCGGAAAAAGCCTGTAATGAAGCCTCTTAAAAAATCCGCCGCCGATTCTTTCTATTTTAATTACTCCGAACATAAAAGCACCCCCGCATAATATTATGCGGGGGTTTTGATTTTAATGTTTGTTGTTTATTGCTCGTCCGCGCCTGCCGAAGAGGTTAAGAGAGAATTTGCCTTTTGATACTGTTCATCCTCTGAATGAGATAAAAGCGCCAAACGGTTCTTTTTCTGTGAGGACAGCTCCACAAGATAATCCGGAGTTAAGCCCACACCGTTATACACATCGCTTGTATACGGCTTTATCTCTGCCACGGTGAGCTTTACCGCACCTCCGTCACTCAACTGATAAACCCTTTGCATGGTTCCGTTGCCCTTTGTCGCCGTACCTACGAGCTTTGCTTTTCCGAAATCGCGCATATCGCAGGCGAAAAGCTCTGCAGGCCCGGAGGTGTCTTTATCGACAAGTATCACTGTGGACACATTTATGCTGTCGGCGTCCGATGTAAAGGTCTCTATGGCTTCACCGTTTTTATCAACGGCGGTAGCGAGTGCCTTTGTTCCGTCGCTTGCCACAGGAACAAGCACATCAAGCGCGTCTGTCGCATACTCTACGGTTCCGTTCGAGACCGCCCGCAAATCTATTATAATGCCGCTCACGCCTTGCTTTATAAGCGTATTTACGGCATTTTTGAGCTGCGATGCGGTGGTCGAATAAAAATCGGTTATTTTAACATAGCCCACCTGGCCTACCGTCTCATAATAAACAGTCTGCGCGGTGTAGCCCTTTACCATATTTGCGGCAACGAGATTACCGTCATGAATAAACGCAACATTTACGGACGAGAGCTTTTCGCCCTCAAGCTTTTTTACAAGCTCTTTATAGTTATAAACCGTGACTTCCTCTTCATCTATGGTAACTATACGGTCGCCCTTAGTCATATTGTTAAGTGCCGCCGGAGAACCGTCGGAGACCTCTGCCGCATAAAGGCACATATCGTCCTCATTAAATGCCGGAATTATGCCGACGCCCATTTTCTGACCGTTCATCTCGTTTTTATATACGTCATACTCGGACGCGGTCATATAATAGCTGTAACTGTCGCCTACGCCGTTTGCAAAGCCCTCTGCCATATCCGCGTTTAAAAGCGTTTCGTTAATCTCGCCGTAGTAATTGGTGCGGATAACGTCGTCTATCTCCGCTAAAAGCGAATAAGTCTGTGAACGCTTCGGGAGATCTTTGATTATTGAATTGTACATTTTCATCGACACAGCCATGGTACCTGCCACAGAGCCTGCCATAGCCACGAATATCAATGCGAGCGCAAGGCCCAGGGATATTTTCCTATTCAAATGAACGCCTCTCTTTCGGGGGTTTTATCAAAGACCTATATACGGCTCGGGATTTACTCGATTTTTATTTACATAGACCTCAAAATGAAGGTGCGGGCCCGAGGAGTTGCCGGTGGAGCCGACCTTGCCTATATACTGACCCTGCGATACGGTTTGACCCGCGCTGACGCCTATGCTGCTGAGGTGCGCATATCTTGTCCACACGCCGTTGCCGTGGTCTATAAGCACGTTGTTGCCCCAGCTTGAATGATATGAGGCGGAAATTACCGTACCGCCTGCCGCGGCGTAAACGGGCTGACCGTTTATATTTGCACCGGCTATGTCAACGCCCTTGTGACCGTTGTGGCCGTAGTGCTGTGAAACGTAATAATTGCACGTGAGCGGAAAGCTCATGCCGCTTGAGAGCACACCGTTACCCGAAGAACCCGTGGTATTGCTGATTGACTGCGCTTCGAGTTTATCCATCTTGGCCTGATAAGCGTCATTCTGCGAATCAAGGCTTGAAATCATTGATTTGAGCGACTTCACCTGAGCTTCAAGACGAGACTGCTTTGCGTCAAGTGTATTGTAAACGCTCTTGACCTCTGCGCGGGCAGACTCTATGGCGGCCTTTTCGTTAACTATTTCAGACTGCTTTTCCTGCTGTGACTGCTGATCGGAGGAGAGCTGTTCTTTTGTTTTATTAAGCTCATTAATTTCATCCTGCAAGCCCTTTACAAGCTCATTATCATGCTCAGAAACACGTTTGAGCAGCTCAAGTCTTGTCAAAAAGCTCGCATAGTCGCCGGAGCCGAGAAGTACCTCAAGCGCCGAGCTTTCGCCTGCCTTATATGCCGAGCGAAGTCTCGCTTTAAGTACGTCGTATGTTACGTTGACAGCGGCTGTCTGTGTTTCTATTTGAATATTTGCGGCGTCTATTTCGGCTTGAAGTCTGTCGATTTCCGCCTGATAGTTGTTGATAATTTCATCCTTTGCCGCTATTTGCTTGTTAAGGTCGGTTATCTTGGCGTTGTAAACATCAAGCTGAGCCTGCATATCGGAAATCTGATTGAGCAAATCGTTTACGGACGCCTTATTATCGCTGATTTTATTATTATTGGCATTTATTTTGCTTTCAAGCTCGTCTATCTGATCCTGCACTGACGAAGCCGAGCCCGAAAACGACGTCACGGAAAACAGCATAGCTGTTATTAATGTAACGGAAATAATGCGTATAAATGCTTTCTTCTGATGCTTCAAAATAAAAAGAACTCCTTTAATACCGGATTTACCCCTTTAAAAATTACGGAAGATACGGCGCGGGATTTACCCTTGTGCCGTTTATCCAGACCTCAAAGTGCAGATGCGCCCCAGCGTGCGGATTTGCCGGCGTCGGCGCGGGACTTACGTTACCCGTATTGCCTACAAGAGCTATAACCTGCCCCTGCTTTACCGTTTGCCCCTTGCTTACCTTCATAACGCTGCAATGAGCGTATCTTGTGCAAACGCCGTTGCCGTGGTCAATAAAGACGTTATTGCCCCAGCTCGAATGATATTCGGCGGAAAGAACCTTACCGTCAGCCGCGGCTCTGATCTCTTTACCGTATGTATTGCCGGTTGCACCCCTTGTGGTAAAATCAATACCCTTGTGATTCGGGTAGCCGTACCAGCCTGCCGATATGGTTACGTTTGGATACTGAAGCGGACAAATCATACCCTTGGGAGATACCGTATAACCGCCTGTATTTCCACCGGTATTTCCTCCCGTATTGCCGCCCGCGTTTCCGCCTGTATTGCCGCCGGGCTTTGGCAATTCGCCGGTGCCCTGCGACGCATTTTTCGCCAGTTCCGCAAGCTTTTTATCGTAGCTGTCTTTCGCAGCCTGTATTTTTTTATTCTCGTTTTCTAATTCCTTGGAGCCTGCGCTGAGAGACGAGATATATGCGTTTCGCTGTGCAACCTGCTTTTCAAGGGTAGACTGCTTTGAATCTACGGTATTGTAAAGCGACTGCACCTGCGTTTTAGACGAAACAATATCCGCCTTTTCCGACTCTACGGCGGTCTGCTTAGCCTTTACTTCCTGCTGACTTGACGACAGAAGCTCCTTTGTGTCGTTAAGCTTTGCAATATCATCCTGCAAAGATTTCATAAGCTGCCTGTCATGCTTTGTGGTTTTACTTAAAAGCTCAAGCCTTGTGAGGAAGCCCTCATAATCACTTGCCGTAAGAAGCACCTCAAGAGTGGAACTTTCGCCTGCCATATATGCCGCGCGAAGTCTCTCCTTTAAAAGGTTATATGTATCGTTTACGGTCTTTGTCTGAGCTTCTATGCTCTCGCTTGCCTCGTCTATGTTCTTTTGAAGAGAGTCTATTTCTTTTTGATAATCGTTTATAACGGCGTTTTTGTCGCCTATCTGACTGTTAAGCTCCGTTATTTGACTTTGGTACGTGTCAAGCTGCTCCTGCAAAGCGTCAATCTGTTCCGAGGAATAGCCGTTCGACTCTTTGGCACCGTCGATTTTATTTTGCAAATCCTTTATTTTTTGCTCATTCTGTTTTTTCTTTGCCTCGGCAGCCGCGATTTTGTTTTCCAAATCTGCCTTGGAATCCGCCGCGGAAGCCGGTAAAAATGACGCGCAAAAAACGAATATTGCCGACAGTAAAAGGCTCAAAGCTCTTTTGAGACCGTTTTTAGTCATCAGAGACCACGCTCCCTTGCTCTTTCAGGTATTTAGCCATCGAAACAAGACTTCCGAAACCTCCTGTAAACAATCCTATTGCAACAAATACGAGAAGTATCTGCCACCAGTACCCGCTGAACGGTACGAGCGAAAAGCCGATTAACGAGAGGGTCTGTGCGAACACTTTTTCGGCTACTGCGTAAAGTCCCCACAGAACTCCAAGGGATACTATGCCGGAAATAGTACCGAGTATCATACCCTCTATCATAAACGGCCAACGAATGAACCAATTTGTGGCACCTACCGCCTTCATTATAGAAATTTCAAGCTTTCTCGAGAACATCGTTATGCGTATTGTGTTTGAAATTATGAAAAGCGCAACAAGGAACAGCATTATAACAAGCCCCACGCTGACTATCGAAACCGCATGGCGAAGAGACAAAAGCTTGCTTGCAAGGTCGCTGTTTTCTCGCACCGAATCGACTTTGTTTATCTGCTTTATCTGAGAAACGGTGTTTTCAAACTGTGACAAATCCTTTACCGTGACCTTATATGCGTCGGGAAGCGGAATTTCGTCAAAGCCCTCAAACAGAGCCGCGTCGCCGCCCATGCTCTGTATCTGCTCCTGGAACGCAACTTCCTTCGGCACAAATTCGCAGCTTTCAACATTGCTTATGCCTTTAAGCGAGGTACCTATCTGTGTTGTTTCGTCCTCCGAGGCATCGTCGGCAACATAGACCATTACTACATTTTGCGACTGCACCTTGTCGACTACATTGTTAATATTAAAATATATCATTATGCCCGCGCCCATAATTATAAGACATGCCATAAGCACGGTTACCGATGCCAATGACATAAGGCGATTGACCCACACATTGCGGAAGCCCTCGTGCGTAAGATATTTTAAGCTTGTCCCTTTCACCTGTTGTCACCTCCGGTCTTTTTTTCAATGGCGTCGAGATACTTTGAGTAATCAACGTCATCGTCGGAGGAATCCGAATCCACGCCGTATGTCGCCATAAACTTTTCAAGGTCGGCGTCCGAATTCGGCTGAACATAAAACGGGCTGATGCTGTCTTCCTTTTGCTTGGCCACACGGTCCTCCACCGTCTCCGAGGAGGCAATGTTCTGAACCGCAGCCGCGGCTGCCGCCGCTCTTTCCGCATTTGACGCGTCGGAAGCATAATCTCTTTCGATGGTGGCGTAATCATCGGGAAGCGCCTCGGTGTCTTCGGAGTCCGAAACCACGGCGCCCTGCTCTATTGTAATAACCCTGTGGTGGAAATGACGGACGAGATTATGCTCGTGAGTTACCATTACCACGGTGGTTCCGTTTGCGTTTATATGGTTTAAAAGGTCAACTATTTCGTAAGACATTTCGGGGTCGATGTTGCCCGTAGGCTCATCCGCAATTATAAGCCCCGCATTATTTACAAGCGCACGCGCGAGCGCAACTCTCTGCTGCTCGCCGCCCGACAGCTCCGTCGGCAGATTTCTCGCCTTGGAGGCAAGTCCTACAAGGCTGAGTATATAAGGCACGCGTTTTCTGACTTCCTTTTCCTTGGCACCGATGCAGCGCATCGCAAATGCGACATTGTCAAACACCGTCATGGTCGGGATAAGTCTGAAATCCTGGAATACTATACCGAGAGTCCTTCTGAAAAGAGGAATCTCTTTTTTCTTTAAATTGTTAAGATGATAACCGTTTATGATAACAGAACCGCTGTTAGGTACCTGCTCGCGCATCATTATCTTGAGAAACGTACTCTTGCCGGCTCCCGATGAGCCGACCACAAAGACAAATTCTCCGTCGTTTATCTTGATATTGACATCTTTAAGCGCTTCGGTCCCGTTATCGTAAGTTTTTGATACATTTTTAAATTCAATCACTTAGAACATACCTCTGCTTTTCACAATATTCCCACCGCTGAACTCTGCCGTAAAGTTTAATACCGACGGGCAGAGACTCTACACAACCGCTATAAAAAATATAGGCGGCAAAATGAGTATAATCACTCATAATACCGCCTTTAATTATAGCATAGAACGTCAAGTTTGTAACCATTTTGTAATATGGTAAATTATATTCGCGCACTTTAGACAAAATCACACTTGTAACATTGTGCAATTTCCCCATTCGCAACAGCGCGCGGAAAATTACTTTTCTTTAATACTTGACGGGGCTTGAATCAAGATATTTCTTAACCATAAGAGCTACTTTAAATACTATTGCGTCGTCGAACTCGCGAAGGTCAAGGCCTGTGAGCTTTTTAATCTTTTCAAGACGATATACAAGAGTATTTCTGTGTACAAAGAGCTTTCTTGAGGTTTCGGATACGTTGAGGTTGTTTTCAAAGAACTTCTGAATTGTAAAGAGCGTTTCCTGATCGAGATTGTCGATAGAGCCGCGCTTGAAAACCTCCTTCAAGAACATATCGCAAAGAGTTGTGGGAAGCTGATATATAAGTCTCGCAATACCGAGATTGTCATAGCTCACAATGCTCTTTTCGGTGTCGAACACCTTGCCTACCTCAAGAGAAACCTGAGCCTCTCTGAATGAGCGTGCAAGATCCTTTATTCCCTCAACCGTAGTACCTATGCCGACAAGAACGTGAGAATAGAATTCCGTTCCGAGACCGTCGGCTATCGAGCGTGCAAGCTTTTCGAGATCCTTTGTGTCGATATTCGGCTTAACCTCTTTGATAAGGGCAATATCTGTCTCGTTAAGGTTTATTACGAAATCCTTGGTCTTATCCGGGAACAGATTCTGAATTATATCATAAGCGGAAATATCTATATGCTCGGTAATTCTTATGAGAATTACGACGCGTGACACATCATTGTTAAAATGAAGCTCTCTCGCCTTGAGATAAATATCACCGGGCAGTATGTTGTCAAGAATTACGTTCTTGATAAAGTTTGCGCGGTCGTATTTTTCATCATAATACTGCTTAATGCTTGAGAGTGTTACGGCAAGCATTGAGAGATATTTCAAGGCAAGGTCGTCTTCGCCGGAAACAAATACGGCATATTCGGGGTGCATACGCGCACCGAACGGCTTATAAGAATACCCGTCTACCGATATAACCTCCGTTCCGCTGAAAACCGCGGTAACCTCGGTTGAGAGCACCTCACCTATCTTACCGAGTTCGCTGCAGGAAATAATGGTACCCGACTCGTCTATAACACCTATAGTACGGTCGATACTGTCTGTGAGCTGATGCACAATACCCTGGAACAATCTGTTCGACATTGATAAAACCTCCATCTATCTTTTTTCTCCGGAGAAAACCTCCCTGCCGCACTCTGTTTTAAACCGAAACGGCAATGCAAATTTTCCCGTCTGCACTTTTATACAATTTCACAAATCATATATTATGTATTTTACACAATCTTTTAAGATTTTGCAAGCTAAAAATTGATATTTTAAAAATTTAGTTTGCATTTTTCACAAAAAAAGTTTTTCATTTTGTAAAATCGGTTAGATTAAGGCTTTAAAGCACACAGTTTTGTCATTTTTTGCATTGTTGAAAATGACTATGCGTAAAACTCAGAAGCCGTCGGCACAATGCGGTTTGATGACAAACTCTTTCGATGTGTCGAGTATTTCGGGCGAAAAGAATATTTGAACTATCTGCCGGCATTACATTTGGAGCAGATGCTGTACCCGTTGTCAAGATACGAGGAAAGCTCAGAGGCGGAGATCTCTTTTTTATTTTCCGAGGACGTCCTCATAGCGTAGGAGCATGACGGAGAGTGAATTTTTTTGGTGTTCACGTTTACTGTATATGTGCCTTCGGTGGGCTGTGCGTCACCGGAGCTTTTTTGTGAAATTATGCCGACTGAAGTCGAGGCCGAAGTCTGCCCTGCGGCAGAGGATACCGCCGCACTCTCTGTTTCGGCGTTTGCAGCCGTATCGGACTCACCTTCGGCTTTTGCTTCCTTGGTCACAAGATAAAAGCCGTCTTTTTCGTCTGCGTTTTTCGTCGAATTTTCATAGGACACAAAATCTCCGTATTTCTTCAGCATAATATGGTCTTTATACTGCAGCACAAGTGACATCGCGGAAAACACCGTACACAAAACGGCGCATACGGTAATTACGGCCGTCATAATTTTAAAGCCGTGTTTTGCGTTTTTCCCTTCGTTCTTCATACTCATTCCCCCGATACATTATGGGAAAATAATAACATTACGGAACAGAAAATAAAGCTTTTGTGCCGAATCAGCACAAGTTATCTGTTAATTCCGTCGGCAATGTATTTAAACACCGGAGCGCAGTCTAAGGCACCGCCCGCTCCGTTTTCTTTAAAGACGGTGATGACATAGCGCGGCGAAGCATACGGAAAAAATCCGCAAAACCACGAGTGCGTCACTTCATTCCCGTTCTCATCAAACCAGCCGCTTTGCGCCGTTGCCGTTTTGCCTGCGGCGTCAAAATACTCGGTTTCCGCCCTTTTTCCGCTGCCCGACACAACGGTTTCGCGTAAAAGCTCGGTAACTGTTTTTGCCGTGTCAACGCTAATTACACGCCTCGGAACGGGCAGCTCCGCCCTTTTTATTTCCTTTCCGTTCTCGTCCGTTACGGCTTTCATAAGAGAGGGCGCGCGATACACTCCGTTATTTGCCACAGCCGCATACACGGCGGACATTTGCAGCGGCGAAGCAAGCAATTGACCCTGACCGAATGCGAGGTTGCACAAATCCGCCTCAGAAATCAAGCTGTCGGCGGACGGCATAATACCGGACTTTGTCTCCCAACCGTCCGCAAGCTCGATTTTTTGACCGAGCCCGAGATTTTCACCCATGGCGCAAATGTTTTCTTTGCCGGTTTTAAGCGCAAGACTTATAAAATACGGATTGCATGACTCCGCCATAGCCGAATACATATTCATATTGCCGTGCCCCGTCTTTTTAAAACAGCCGAACGATATTTCTCCGTTCAAGTCGTATTTACCGTTGCAGACGATGCTGTAACTTGTAGGAATTCCGTTTTCCAAGGCGGCACAGGCGACAACCGCTTTAAAAACCGAGCCTACTGAGTACGGAGTTATCGCTCTGTTAAGAAACGGAGAAGATGAGTCGTTTAGACTTTTTTCGGGCGCATTTCGGTCAAACGACGGTGTACTCGCCATTGCCCTTATTTCGGAGGTGGCGCTGTCGAGAACAACGACCGCACCGCTGTCGATGTCAAATTTTCCGAGAACCGATTCACACAGCTTTTGTATATCTCTGTCAACTGTGAGCTCCACTCCGCCGGCCGACATATACCCATCCTTTAAAAATGTAATCTCCGCACCCTCAAGCAATTTTCCCGAAGCCGCCGCACCACACCTTGCCTTCAGAGTTCCCGAATACGACAAAAGTATATCGTTGTAGCACTTTTCAATTCCCGAAACGCCGTTTCCGTCGCCGTCGATATATCCGGTTATGTGCGGCGCAAGGCTGTTTTCACCGTATCGCACCACCGTTTTTGCCGTCTTTATGTTTTTTTCGTCAAAAACGGCATTTGACGCACAAACCGCTATTTTCCCCTGAGACAAAGTCGAATAAACAGAAGGTATTTCGCTTTCGGGGACAATGACCCGGATAGAGGACAATGACTCCTCGCACGGCTTTATCGCCGCCTTTAAAACGGTATCGCAATTGACAAGCGGACGCATTTTACAGTCGTAAATGTTGCCCCTTGACGAAGCCACCGTCACGCCGACGGTATTTTTTGATGCGGCGACATCCGACACGTTACCGCCGCAAAGCTCCGCCATTTTTACAAAAAGCACGCCGAACGACAGACACAACAAAAAGAAAAGGGCACAAACTCGCTTGTTCATAATTCACCTCAAAAAACAAAAAAACGCTCCCGTTTTATTATTGAACGGAAGCGTGTGTTTTATTTTATATTTTGTTTTCTGAGGATCGTTCCGGGAACAAATTTTAAATCGGAGTGTATTTTGAATTTCATCATGGCTCTCGGCGTGCTGTCTATGGGTTCGCCGTTTTCATCAAAAAGCTCCGTCACGACAAAGCTCTGCGGCTTTTTCCCCGGCTCGAGGCTTTCGAGAGTGTCGCCCTTAAAGAATTTATTTCGCTGTTCGCAGTAAACAAAGCCGTCGCGGCAATCCTCGACCACCGCCATAACATCCCACTCGCGGCGGTAACCGCCCTCAAAGCTGATATTCGCTTTTTCGTGCGGCGAATCAAAATAGAAGCCCGTGCAGTAGTCGCGATAGCTTACCTTTCGCACCTCGTCAAGTATCCATCTCGGCAAAACAAAGCTACCTAGCTCGCTGCACACATAAGCGTCGATTGCCGCTCTGTAAGCATTTGTTATGACCGCCGTATAATATGCGGATTTTGCTCTGCCCTCTATTTTAAAGCTGTCGATTCCGGCATCTACAAGCTCCGGAATGTGCTCTATCATACACATATCCTCGGAGTTTAATATATATGTGCCGTCCTCTTCCTCATTTACCGGAAAATACCTGCCCTCGCGTGTTTTTTCCATAAGCGCATACTGCCAACGGCACGGCTGAGCACACTCGCCGCGATTTGCGTCACGACCGGTAAGATAATTTGACAAAAGGCATCTGCCCGAAAACGACATACACATACTGCCGTGTACAAAGCACTCGATTTGCAGCTCCCTAGGAGTTTTGGCTCTTATCTCGGCAATCTCCGACAGAGACAGCTCACGAGCCGTAACTATTCGCTCGGCACCCATATTGTAAAACTCGTTCGCCGTGAGATAATTTACGATGCCCGCCTGTGTGGAAACGTGCAGCGGCACCGACGGCGCATACTTTTTGCAGTATGCCATAGTACCGATATCGGCTGCAATATACGCATCCACTCCCGCACTTGCAGTCATTTCTATAAAGTCCGGCAAAAGCGGTATTTCGCTGTTTCGCGGAAGCGTATTAAGCGTTAAATAAACCTTAACACCCTTTTCGTGCGCTTCCTTTACCGCCTTTATGAGATCCTCTTCGGGAAAATTCTGCGGACCTGCACGCATACCGAATGAGCTGCCGGCAAGGTAGACGGCGTCCGCTCCGAAGCGCAAGGCTGCCTCAAAGCGTTCAAAATCGCCTGCCGGACTTAGTAATTCGGGTCGTCTTTTCATATTGCTCCTCTGGTAAATTACTGCGAAGCCGACTTGGCCGCCTTTTGATTGGCCTGGAGTATGGCAATATTATTGGCCTGCCGCTCCGAATCGTTTTTCGCAAGATAAATCTTTTTATTGGTATCGTGCGCGAAGAAGTAGTAATCGGTCTTTGCGGGATTGAGTGCCGCGTTTATTGAGTCGTTACCCGGGTTGCAAATCGCACCCACGGGCAGACCCTCGCACTTATACGTGCTGTAACGTGAGGTGTAGACGGCAAGCTCCGTGGCATTTGTAACATTCTTCGCAATATAATCGTTGATATAATCCGCCGTGGAGTCGCACTGAAGCGACGGATAAAGCCCCGGCTTATTGAGACGGTTGTGAAGCACCGACGATACAAGCGGCATCTGAGTCGCATCGGCAGCCTCTTTTTCTATAATGGAGGCGAGCTTTATTATATCGTCAACCGACATATTGAGTGCGTCGGCTTTTTTCTGATAATCGTCCGTCCACTTCTTCTGGAAGTTGTTTAGGAATGTCCTTATAACGCTCGAGGCATTTTCGCCCTTATAGAAATCATATGTGTCGGGGTAGAGATAACCCTCAAGACTCCTGTAACGCTGCTCTTTATTCGGCTCATTCTTAATAAAGGTGTATTCACTGCTGAAGTCCACCTCTCTCATGGCCTTATAGATGGCATCAGCTGAGCAAACCTCATATTTTTCGAGCTTTTCGACTATTTGGTCTGCCGTGTAGCCCTCGGGGAACGAAAGCCTTACGGTCTCGCCCGTTGACGGAGGAGATTTAAATGTTGAGAGCATCTTCTCAACGCCCATCGACTTGGTTATATAGTAAATACCCGACATATAGTTGTCATCACGGTATTTCATTATCTTTGCAAACATTTTGCAGAAATGCTTATGCTTTATAAGGCCGTTATCCTTTAATATGTTGATAACGTCGCTTGTGTTGGTCTCTGCGGGGATTGTAACAGATATAACGTTTTCGCTGTCGCGGCGTATTGCCAAAACATCGTTCATACAGCTAATCAGATACGACGACAGACAAATTGCGCATACAACGCAAACCGCTATCGTTATCCACGTTTTTTTGTTTCTTACGAAATACGCGGCTATTCTTACCGCAATTTCTTTTTCGTTTCCCTTTATACCCTTTATCGGCGGCCTTTTACGTACGGCACCCTGCTCCGACGCTTGCTCGTAAGAGGCTGTTCCGAAAGAGGCGGCATTTCCGCCGTTTCTTCCGCCGCGCGTAATTATGGGACCGAATTCGTCATCATAGCTTATTCCACGCGGTGCCGTACCGCTTTTTTCGGGCGGCCTTTTATGAATTTTGTGTTTTTCCGGCGGTCTTTTGTGAGCATTGTGAGCGTTATGTCTTTCCGGCGCATCGGTACTGTGATGCACGGGCATATCTCGTCTGACAGGCGGCCTTTTTTGCGGAGCGTCGGTAAACTCGGAGTCAAGGTCTTTTATTTCAAGCTTAAAGGGTTTTTTGCCGCTCTTACGGTTTCTCTCAACCATATTTTTAAGCTCGGGTCTTTTCTGCTCGTCTTCCTCACGCGCATAAATATCCAAAAGGTCCTTATATGAATCATCGGGAGTTCTTTTATTGTCATCCATGGGCGCTCCTCCTTTCATTAAACTCTGTGTACTTTCTTATCCGAAACAATTATGTCGGATTTAATATCGTAGCTGTCGTGCGGGATTCTCTTTATTATCTGCTCTTCGTATGCGAGCCCGATTTTTGTGCCTGAAAACGACTGCAAAAACCTGTCATAATAGCCTTTTCCGAAGCCGACGCGGTATCCGTCCTCGGAAAATACAAGAGCCGGTACTATACATATACCGTTATCAAAGACGGTCATAATTTCACATGATGGGTTCGGCTCCATTATGCCGAACGCCCCGGGTTCAAGATCAAAAACAGAGTCTATACGGCAAAACTCCATATGCCCGAAAGCGTCAACGCATCTCGGCACGGCAACGATTTTGTCCGAAAGCACCGCCTGTTTAATTATACACGATGTGTCAACCTCGCGTGAAGACGACACATAACACAAAACGGTTTTAGCGTTTTTAAATTCATCGAGGGCAAACAGGTTGTCCGTAACAAATTTGTCACGTCTCGCCTTCTCCTCCGGCAAAAGTGATTTTCTGTACTCCTTGGCGCGTCTTCTTAAAAACGCTTTATCCTCACTTTGAGCCGTCATTTTTATCACTCGCTTTGAACAGATGTTTTTATGCTTTCGGCAACCTCGCTTCCGCAAAGTGCCTCGACTGTTTTAAGTCCGAATTCGAGAGCCACGCCCATTCCGCGCGCAGTTATTATGTTCCCGTCCCGTTCTACGGGAGCACCTGTGGCAACAGCGCCGTAAAGGTCTTTTTCAAAGCCCGGAAAGCATGTTGCGGTTTTGCCCCTCAACAGATTTTTATGGCCGAGCACGGACGGTGCCGCACATATAGCGCAGATAAGCTTTCCGTCGCTTGAAGCGCGGTCTATAAATTCATTTACCTTTTCCGACTTTTCAAGATTTAAAGTACCGGGCATACCGCCGGGCAAAATAACCGCCTCTATGTCCTCGTTCGGAGAAACCTCGGTTGTCTCGGCGTCACACGTAATCCTGATATTGTGAGACGAAACTATTGTTTTTTTACCGACGCCTACAACCTTAACGTCTTTTTTTGCTCTTCTCAGAACATCAATCGGCGTGAGAGCTTCTATCTCTTCACAGCCGTCCGCAAGAAAAACATAAATCATTTTTTGTACCGCCGCGCGGGAATGCGGCAATCCTTTCTTTAAGCATTCAGTTCAGCGTTATCCCTGTATACACGCTGTCATTTATCTTCTCGCCTTTGATATTTTTTATCATACCTACGGCGGTGCGTTTGCAATTTTTTAATTCGGCAGCTTTTTCCTCCGGCACAGAGACAAAAAACGTATTTTCACCCGTTTTTTTCAAAACGTCCAAGGCGTTTTCATATGTTCCTCCGCAGAGAAGCTCCGTGACAAAAACACCGTTTTCAGCCGGACTGTACGAGACATAAAAATCGTCTCCGAAAACTATTTTGCCGTCGTCGCCGAGAAAATCCGAAAACAGTTTTATTTCGTTTTCTCGCCATACTACACGGTTTACGCCCTTCAACAGCTTTTCTCTTTTGAGAGCTGCCTTTTTTATATCCGGCGGCTCGGTGCTTTTAATGTCGAGCGGCTCACCGCCGGTCAATTTAAAGACGGTTTTTTCGGCATAGAGAGCTTTATAAAAGCCGAATTTTTCGTAATAATCAAAAAGGTTCTCCGTCGCCGGAACCAAAAACAGATAATCGGCTTTCCTGTCGGCGGCAAGAGCTGAAGTAAATTCCAGTAACGAACCCATTATGCCCTGTTTTCTGTAACTCTCTGCGGTGGCGGCAGCATAAATATAGTATGCAAAATACTCCTTTTCGCCGAGTGAGAGCTTTTCCGGAAGCAAAAACAGTTGTGACACAACCTCTGCTTTGTCCGTGCAGATAACCGCATTTTCATAAGAAAAGCTGTTTTTGAAAAACATATCGATTGTTTCTCTGTCGTCGCCGAAACAGCTTTGCCACAGCGAATACATCTTTTCTTTGTACTTCGGAGAAGAAAGCCGAATTTCCATATCTTATCCCTTATAAAAAGCGCGGTACTTTTGAAGAAGTATCTCCGGGTAATATGAGAGCTTTGCCTTGCGGAGCCCTTCGCTTCCCGTATCGTCCTCACGGTTTATGAATTTATAATTAGCAAGCATATTTGCCGCAAATTCACGGTTTACCGTCGGGTAAGCTCCGCGAACCGAAGCATACGCCTTTTCTATATGTGTGCAAAAAGCCGAGCTGTTCAGCTCCTCGCCGAGAGTGTAAGCCACAACCTCGCCGTCCGCGTATAAAACTCCGCCTTTGAACCCGAGCTCGTCAAAATTCGAGAACGCACGCTTTATAGCTTCAAGTTCGCTATCTATTTCATCGGGGTCCTTTTCGCGGTTTAAAGCCTCCCACTTCCGGTTCATATCAAGACATAATTGCATATTGCCGTCGTTTATCGGCTCAAAATGCCAATCGTGGTTATTTTTGAAATAAGCTATATGGTTACGCTTGCCGTGGTACTTCCTGCCGGCAAGGTCAATAAGATCGGTGGTATTGTAAATGTAATCGGCGAATTCCCTCATCTCGGTAAACTCAAACTTTCCGGGCATCATATCTTCAAGCTCACGGACATTTGACGGAGTGAGGCAGTACATGGTTAAACGCGCGCCGTCGTGATTTTCGGCATAACGTATAAGTTCGTTTACGGCGGCCTTTTTATCGCCGTCGCCGCACGGGTAAAGATACATCGGATCGCCTACGCCGTCGCGCGCCAAAAACATACCGTCATACTCGCAAATTGTATTTTCATACACGGGCGCCCATATATAAAGGTTACCGAAGCAGTACTCGCAGGCCATATCGCCCGAACGCTCCATTACGCCCGTTACCCAAGCTCTGTCCGATAATTCGGGATTTCTGAATTCAAGCAAAATTATTCTCCTAAACCAAGTTCTTTTTTTACTATACCCAATATTTCTTCGCTTATATCGGCTATGGGGCGCGGCTCACCGTTTTCGGAGCAGACCACGGTCTCCCAGCCCATTTTTTCCGCGGCAAATGCCGCCGCTTTTGCACAGCGACGCAAATACTCTACATTTGCCTCGTGGACGTCTTTTTTCACCTCGTCGCCGCCGTAGCGCTTTGTCATAAGTCGCTGTGACACGTCAACCGGCATATCAAGATATATAATCCTGTCGGGCTTCGGCACGGCGAGCTTTTCGTATTCGTAATCGCAAAGCCATTTAATATAGTCGTCCCACTCGCTCTGCGGCAGCTTTACCGCCTGATGAACGGCGTTCGACGAAGTATATCTGTCGGCTAAAATGACCTTACCCGAAAGATAATCCTCTTTCCAATGACGGCTGTAACTCGCATAGCGGTCCACCGCATAAAACGAGGACGCCGCATAGACGTTGACGCACGACGGGTCGTTTCCGAATTCGCCGCCGAGATACATTCTGACAAGCGTGCTTGACGGGTCGTCGTAATCCGGCAGCTTAATTCTCTTTGTGTCGACAGACAGAGCCGCAAGTTTTTTTTGAAGAAGCTCCGTTTGAGTCGATTTACCGCTTCCGTCAAGTCCCTCTATAACTATAAGTTTGCCGGGCATACCTTTTACCCCTTTTAATTTTTAATCTAAATTATTATAGCAAACAATTACATTTTTTACAACAAAAAATGCACAATATTCCAAATTGCCTAAACCGATATAATGTGATAAAATATTGTAAAACATCGAAAAGGGGCAAATGCACAGATGAATCTCGATAATTTGAATTTAAATAAAAGCGGAGCATTCATAATAGGCCTTTCCGACTGCGGCGAAAAAATAACCTCGGCCGGCGGCAGAGTGTCTACTCAGGAGGGCACCGTGCTCGGTATATGGCAAAAATCGCAGGACTGCGAAAAAAATGCAAAGCTTATCGACAAGGTTACGCGCTCCGGTCACAATTCGGTAGTGGAACATACATATTTTAATCTCGCCTTTCAAAATGTCACGGCGGTTGTCGAGCAATTCGTCATCGAATTCAGGCTCGCTTCATTCACCGTAAAATCACGCAGATACGTTGATTTTTCGGATGCGGGATTTTTTATTCCCGAGGATGCGGACGAAAACTACAAAAGCCATATGGCAAAGCTCTTCGGTCTGTACAGCGAATTCTGCGAGGCCGGCGTACCCAAAGAGGACGCGAGATTCCTTTTGCCATACTGCCTTTTTTCCAACTTCTTTTGCAGCATAAACGGGCGTGAATTTTTGCACCTGTTAAAAGCCATGCTCTACGGCAGAGGCAGCAAATACCCCGAAATAGTAAAGCTCGGGCGCGAATTAAAGGAACAGGCGGAAAAGCTCACTCCCGGCATAATGACGGGCTTTGACGAGCGCAGTAAAAACTATATGCCGGATAACCCCGACCTCTCGTTTATCGGCGACGTTCCGCGCCGCACAAACGGCAAAAAAGTCGAGCTTCTCTCATACACGGGTGACGCCGAAAAAAATGTTCAGAGAAGCGCGCTCATCTCTTACACCAACGCTTCAACCGAGGATATAGACCGTATTTTATCGGACGACACGGTTGCCGACAAAATAACATACAGTCTTGTTCACTCTTCAAGGCCGAGAGCACTCGAGGCGGCGGATTTCACACTTCGTTTCAATGACGTTTCACTCTCCGGAATAACTCACTTCACACGCCACAGAATGCAGAGTATAGAAATTCCCGAACTGATAAGAGCGGACAGAAAACGGCACATCGTCCCCGAATCGGTCAAAAAAGACCCTGAGCTGCTTCTTAAATACGAAACCGCATTCAAGGAAAATGCCGCCGAATATGAGAGACTTCGCACACTCGGCAAGAGCGAGGAAAGCCTCGTGTACTACCTTCTCAGCGGCAACACGCTCGATATAGTCACAACCATGAACGCTCGCGAATTACTGACATTTATGAAGCTGCGCACCTGCTCACGAGCTCAGTGGGAAATCAGAGCGCATGCGGTAGAGGCACTCGAACTTTTGAGAAAAGTCGCTCCGGGGATTTTCAAATACTACGGTCCGAGCTGCTTTATTTCATCCTGCCCCGAGGGCAGATTCTGTTGCGGCAGACAGGAAGAAATGCGCAAGACATTTTCAATGTAAAAAATATACCGAAGCCTTGTAAATCAAAGCTTCGGTGTTTTTTTGAGCAATTTTTCCCTCTCCTTGTAATCGGGCATATACCTTTCCACGAGGGCATAAAACCTTGCCGAATGGTTCTTTTCCTTAATGTGCGCAAGCTCGTGCACAACAACGTAATCAACAGCCTCCGGCGGATAAAGCATAAGCCTGTATGAAAAGCATATTGAATTTTTACCGCTGCACGAACCGAATCTTGTCGCTGCGGAGGTTATTTTTACACTTGTCGGATAAAGTCCCATTTTGTCGCTGTAATATTCCACGCGGCGCGGCAATTCCTCGGCGGCAAGCGCGCGAAGCTCCGACACTCTCTTTTCGTCAAGCGTTTTTTCAAGAGAAAGACGGCTCTTTTGCTTTTCTATATGCTCGTTTATCCACTTTTCATGCGATAAAACAAAGTCGTCTATCGTTTTTTGCGGGCAACCGACAGGTGCCTTTACGCTTACTTTTAAATCCTTTGTCACGGTGAGCGACAGAGTTTTTCTTTTTGACCTTTTCAACTCATAATCTGTTTTCATAAAGTTCATAATATTAAAACAATTATAATCTATATTTTAAGTGTTCCGTTTTTTCGGGCAAACATAAGTATAGCATTTTCTCTGTAAAAATCAAATATTTCGGGAGGACTTAATATGTGTACCGCAGCAACATACAAAACAAACGATTTTTATTTCGGCCGCACGCTCGACTATGAATTTTCATACGGAGACGAAATTACCGTGACGCCGCGTAATTACCCGTTTAAATTCAAATTCGCGGAGCCTCTGAAGAGCCACTATGCCATAATAGGTATGGCATATGTTGCGGATAATTATCCGCTCTATTACGACGCAGCAAACGAAAAGGGACTTGCCGCGGCAGGACTTAATTTTGTCGGCAACGCATATTACGGTAACGAAAAAAGCGGTAAATGCAACGTCGCGCAATGCGAATTTATACCGTGGCTCTTATGTCGGTGCGCAAGCGTTGACGAAGCGAAAAAATTGCTCTCAAATGTAAATATCACAAACACGCCGTTTAACGAGTCGCTCCCCGCCGCACAGCTTCACTGGATAATAGCCGACAAAAGCGGCTGTATCGTAGTCGAGTCCGTAAAGGACGGACTTAAAGTCTACGAAAATCCCGTAGGCGTTCTTACAAACAATCCGCCGTTTGATATGCAGCTTCAAAATTTAAACAACTATATGAGCCTCAGCGCGGCCGACCCGAAAAACACATTTGCTCCCGATATAAATCTCTCGACTTATTCTCGCGGTATGGGCGCACTCGGACTTCCCGGAGATCTCTCTTCGCAGTCGAGGTTTGTCAGAGCGGCGTTCGTCAAGGCAAATTCTCTGTCCGAGGACGGCGAAGAAAAAAGCGTAAGTCAGTTTTTCCATATTCTCAATTCGGTAAGCCAGCCAAGGGGTTGCTGCAAGCTGGAAAGCGGCAAATACGAGATTACGCTTTACACATCTTGTTGCAATACAGATAAGGGAATTTACTATTACACAACGTATGACAATCATCAAATTTCGGCTGTTGATATGCATCGCGAAAATCTCGATTCTTCCGATTTGATACGTTATTCGCCCGTAAAAGACGAGCAGATAAATTTTCAGAACTGAAAAATTACAAAGTGCGGCGGCTCTTATTTTGAGATGTCGCCGCCTTTTTAATCGCTGTAAAACCGAAACACACCGAAAAATATAAAATACAAATAAAACACTTGACAAACGCATATAATGATAATATAATGGTTAGGCACTCTGAAAGAGGGCACAACTTAATATCGCGGGGTAGAGCAGTTGGTAGCTCGTCGGGCTCATAACCCGGAGGTCGCAGGTTCAAGTCCTGTCCCCGCAACCATTTAGGAACTGTCTTTTATGACAGTTCTTTTTTTATCGGGTTATGAGCACTATGAGCGGTGCTTGTTGGGGCGAAGCGGCGCGCCGCTGCAATCGGTGATCAAATGATAGAGATTCCGTTTTCCGATTTCGTTTTGCACCAGAAGAACGATAGAATATCCGCCCTTAATCCCGGGATTCCGGCGTGGGGCGCAGGAGACAAGTCTCCATCCCATAGATGACCTTGAAAAAGTCCTGTTCAGCGCCCGGATCTATTCCGGTTGCCCGGCACTCCTTGGCTGTTGCGCTCCACAGCGATTTGCAGGCCTCCGCTGCCTCCGGAAAAGCATAGGCAACACCAATGTCGGTGATGGCCACGGCGGACATAGCTTCTTCTATGGCCGCTTTTATAATTTCTGCCGCACTGTTGACGGCTCCGACACTGCCAAGCTTCGTATGGCAGTGCAGTTCTACCCGTGTCCCGGCATCCGTATTGCTGTGATCCATCCTGTATGCACATCCCTTCTCTTTATTTCGTATCGATATTACCTCATGACATCTCCCGTTTTTGTCCCATGTCATGGGGTATTCTTTTTGCAGAAGGGAGTGAACAACATATCATGAAAGATAAACATCAGCCGGCATATATTTTATCCCGCTCTACTGCCGAAAAGCTGCTGCAGGACGGATTTCCGCGCAACACGTTCGTCATCAGCTTCTATGATCCCCCATCCAAGCGAACCGGGCAGGTATCCCAGCCGCCGGATTATAGTGGAATGCCTCCGGATGTATTTTATGTGCCTCTACATGACATCGACCTTGAAATTCTGGAGGAATACGGCCTTTCCTACGACACTTATTTTCCGGAAGCGCCCGCTCTTGCCGCATTCATTTATGACGCCATGGAGAACGGAGGGAACATTGTCTGTCAGTGCGAGTATGGGCAAAGCCGCAGCGCCGCCTGTGCCGCAGCAATTCGGGAACATTTTTATGGGGAGGGCATCGAGATTTTTGCGAATTACCGTTACTACCCCAACCAACTGGTTTACAACAAGCTGAAAGCGGCGCTGGATGCGGAAATGCTTCGCAGGGACGGTGATGGATATGGGCTACGGCAGACGGCAGGAGACACAGCGGAGACTGAAAAAAGTATACAAAGTAGGCAAGTATTGGATTGACTATATGACATTGGGGATGCGTGCTGCCTGAATGTGAACGGAGATGTCTTGTGCTGCGGTGACACCATGGCAAGAGGTTATACCATGGGGATGTCATTACAAGACACAATCACCTATTTGTATTGCGGCGATTTTCCCTTTTGCAATTATTGGGAGCCGGAGTATTACCTCAAGCCCCTCAGCGGCACCCAGCGCCTTTTGCGGCCGGTCAGCAACTACCTAAAGGGCAACCGCGATATCGAGCTGCCGGTCCTTTCGCTATCCCTCGTTTCACAGCTTCAAATCACAAAGCACCTCGTCGACTTTATCGCCGTAGCCGGGGTCTGCATGGATTTTTTCCGAAAGCAGCTTCATGAAGCTGCAATTCTCCGGCAGCTCACCGGTGAACAGCTCCGCCCGGTACAGCGGAGAAATCAGGCGATAGAAATCAAACCGATATTCCGTGGCATAGTAGTGCCCGTGCAGCAAGGCACCCTGACCAATGCTGCCATTCAAATTGGGAAACAAACACCACAGACCGCAGCAGCCACTGCGCACCTGAATCAGCAGGCAGTAAAACGGCAGCGGTGTGTAGGGACGGCAGTCGATGCGCAGAATATCCCCCGGCTTATATGGCGTGGGAAGGATGAGATCGTTGCCGCCAAAAGCCCGTGCACAGCGGGGATTGATACCCGGCATTTTCGGCCGCTGTATAAAATACTGCGGCTCTCCCTCCGGCGAAAGAATGTAGGTGCGTACCGCAATGGGAAACCCATCTGAGAGTGGTTTTGCATTCCAGTCATACAGCTCCATGGTCCAGAACTGCGTTGTCCAGTTATCGTCGTATTCAGCGCGATAGGCACGGATGGACTGCTGCGCCTCCGCCAGACTCCGCACGGCGAACGGCCCGTCCAGCGTGTCTACGCTGCGCTCTTTCTCATTATATCCAAGGAGCTCCACGATGAACCGGATGCCGGGAAGTTCTGCGCTTTCCAGCGGTTTTCGTGCCGTATCCAAAGCATACAGCATTTCCTCCACGTCATGTCTCTCTTCTTCGGATACTTCCGCCTTCAGCCGGAGCAGCAGCTCCCGCTTCCGGTACAGGCTCACCGGTGCACCGCAGATGATCTCGGCATACTACGTGCAGTTGAGCTTCTCCGGCGGTGCCATCAGGTACTCCCGCAGCTCCGGGGACTCCAACAGGGATAGGATTTCTTTTTTCGGTTCATCGTTCATTTGTCTCGCCTCCTGACAGAGAGTCTATCAAAGCAGATGAGATAAAAAGAGGGCACCGGGAAAAGAATTCCCGATGTCCTAATATGGCCATCTTATTTCTTTTTGTTCTCAACAAAATATGCGTAACTCTTGTGGTTATCCGCACGGTGCTTCTTTGCAATTTCTCCCCAGTCAGCGAGTTCATCTTCCAGCGTCTTCCCACCTGTTCGGGCGCAGCATTCTGCGTACTGCTTGTCGTTCAGTTTACTCCACGGCCCAAAGCTGCCGATATTATACGCTTCCATGATATATCTATCCAACGGTATATGGAGTTTTTTAATATTAGCGGCATTCCAGAAGAACTCCGGGATTTTGCTCAAACCTTCGTCATCATCTATGCTCTTAAAAATAACAGCAAAGACTTGCAGATACTTTGTGGTCATATTTATCCATTTCTGCGCTTGACCATAAGACAGTCTCTTTTCGGTATAGACTTTCTGCAATTTCCCACATAGCTCGCAATGCCAACTGGTATAATCGCTTTCTGCGTCAAGAAGGTCCAACGCTTTTTTTATTTTTGATGATGCCTCAAACCGAAGTTCCCATTTTTCTTGATATTGATGCTCTGCAAATCCTTTCAGCGTGTGGGATGCCATATCTACATAAGCACGATCAATTGCGGCATCAATTGGGTTCTCCATATCGCCAAAATAGCACTGTAAAATGAAATTATGGCATTTTCTTTCAAGATCATTCATTTTTTACATTTCCTCCCATTATTGATATTTTTCCAGTGCTTGTTGCAGCTGGGTTTTTACATTTTCCCGCAGCTTTTTCGGTTCCAGTACCGTCACATCCGGGGCGAAGCTCTGGGTGAAGTGGGCGGCGGATATCTCGTTGGCGTAGACCAAAACGGTCACCGATTCCTCTGTTTCGTCAGAAAACGCCACATCCTTGCCGAACAGGTCGATCACATCGCCGATCAACGCCCAACAGACCCGGAACACCGCCCGGCAGTTGCCGCCGTAATACATATTAAACGTGCTTTTTCACCAGTTCCCGCACCGGCTGTACGGAATGTGCCGAGAAAACAGCAAGCTGTCAATCAGCAGCCGCAGCTCCCCATCGGTGAATTCCCGGCTGAGGTAAAAATCCGAAAGGATGTAGCTCTCCTCCAATTCTCCGGTCTTGCTGTTGGTCATCCTTTTTAATTCTATCAGACTCTCCTTGATTTTACAAGCAGGCGTGGGACAAAAACGGGGCATACCGCTTGCTATCATGAGACCGTGCATACAGCGGGTTGAAAATCGGTATTCTTTTGATGTAAAGGATAAGCAACATGAAAAAGGGAATTTTTCGGTGCATGGATTTCGATACGAACCATCCCAAGCTCATAATCGCAGCGGTTGCATGCGACAGAAACGGTTTGACGAATGAGGCGGCAGCATTCAGCGTAAGGCTGAGTGCTTTTTTATTCGGCGCACCCCGGCGGTGCATAAAACGGTGGCGTTTCGGCTTACACGGTCCAGGCGGTTCCGAGCATTTTCAAAAGCAGGTCGCGGTACGTAAGTCCTGCGGCACGCGCCGCTATCATGGTGAGGCAATTCTGATTTTTTCTGTGCGGACGAACACCGCCGGTGATATTCGGCTTCGCGTTAAAATCAAATATTTTAAACACACCGTTTTTATCCTCGCGGCAGTCGATGCGTACAAGCCCTTTTATTTTTAAAGCCTGTGACGCGGCAACACAATCCTCTTTTATTTTAACAAGCTCCTTTGTGCCGTCTTTTGCAGGCGGTTCGCTTTGTTGATACAAAATCGCAAGTTTCATTTTTCTCGCTTCCGAATTCTTTATTTCAGCGTTATTTTATCGCCGATACCGTGGCTTTTCAAGGGTATCGCCCTTACGGCAGGCAAGCAAAGTCACACTCGCGTGCTATTTAAAATATAATGCATTGAGGCTTTAAACACCGGAAAGGCTGTGATTTTTTTATGAAGCGGGCAAAACGAATACTATCTTTTCTTTTAATGCTCCTTGTTGCGATTTCGGCATCTGTGCTGCATGTTTCGGCAATTTCCGCCGACACCGACGAGGTTTTTTCGGGAATAGACGTCAGCGTTTATCAGGGAGATATAGATTTTGAACAGGTTAAAAGCAGCGGAATCGAAGTTGTATATATAAGAGCGGGATACGGTTTTTCCGTAACCGACCCGAAATTCGAGGAAAATTACACCAACGCGACAAAGGCCGGTCTTAAATGCGGCGCGTACTATTTTGTGACCGCACGAAATACCGAGCAGGCATATTTGCAGGCAACGCGCTTTGCCGAGCTTATAAGCAGAAAAGCCTTTGCTGCAAGACCTGCCATGGATTTTGAGGAATTCGGCAGTCTCGGGAAAAACGGCATAAATATTGTGGGGCTCGCATTTATGCAAAAGCTCCGAGAGCTTACGGGAATAGTGCCGATTCTTTACACCGACGCATACAACGCCTCGGAAACCTGGGACTGGAATTTTGCGCAGTTTCCGCTCTGGGTTGCCGATTATGACGCGGAAGAACCGTATGTTACAAGCAATATTTGGCAGAGCTATGCGGGATTTCAGTACAGCGACCGCGGCGAAATTCCGGGGATTTACGGCAATGTTGATCTCGACAGGTTTACTTCGTCGGTATTTTTAAACGGCGCAAACGAAGTTACGCCCACAAAGTCGCCCGATGCCATAAGATATACGGTAAAGCGCGGCGACACGCTTTTTATGGGGAATAATGAGTAATATTAAAGTATAAGATAGTTTGTTTTATACTTTTTATTTATCAACAACGCTTTTATCAAGTTTAAGGTAGTGATTAATAACATGATTGAAAAAACACCTAAAATAGTGTATAATGTATTTGATATGTGTGAGGTGTAGTTATGAGAGATTTTACTGATTCTATTAAATTTTCAGTGGTAAGAGATAATCTGGAAAAAAATAATGGTAGAATATGTTGTGAAATTTGTGGTAAAGAGTTAAAATCCATAAATGAATGTCATTTTGATCATATAGAGGCTTATGCTAAAGGTGGTAAATCAATAAAAACAAATTGTCAAATTTTATGTTCTGATTGCAATTTGAAGAAAAATGATAAAGAACTTGCTGATTTCCTTTTAGATGAAAAAGCAAAGAAATTTTTAGAAGGTAATATTATTGACGAAGACGGACTTAATATCAAAAAGGAAAATGATAGTTTAAATAATATAAACATTGAGTTAGAGGAAATGACTAAAGAAAAATTTGATATAATGGTTTCTTCTTTTATTGCTGATAAAGGAAATATAACAAAGGTTGATTTTAATAGAGTATACAATAATTTGCCACCTATTAAATATGTTTATAAATATTATGGAGATTTTTCTTCTTTGAAACAAGAATTTAATTTAAAACAAATCGTGTGGAATAGAGAGACAATAAAAGAAGCGTTAGAAAATTATGTGAAAATTCATGGTGATATTTTTCAAAAGGATTTAAAAACTTGTAATGGTTTACCTTCTTATCCATGTATTATTAAATACTATCCAGAATATGAAGGTTTAAATGAACTTAAAAATAATTTGTTTAATTTAAAAATTAGAAATCAATGGACTAAAGAAAAGGTAATAGATGAAGCAAAAAGATTTGTACAAAAAAATGGAAAAATAACTTTAAAAGATTTGACTTTAAAAAATAATTTACCAACTGCAAGAGTAATATATAAATATTTTGGAACTATGGAAAATTTCCAAAAACTTGTTGGTTCTCAAATTTCTAAAAAAAATGAATTAATAACTATTTCTGATATTGACAAATATGTTGAAGAACTATTTCAGGCAAGAGATAGAATATTTAATACGAGAAAAGATTTATTAGATGTGTTTCCAGTATCTGAAAGTGTTATTTATAAAAATTTTGGTACTTTTAATTTGTTTTGTGAAAAATATAATATAGTAATTAAGAAAAAGAAAAAAGCAAAATTTATAAAACAAGAAATTGATGATATTATTCTTGCTTACATAAAAGGTGGGAATTCTATACCAAAAGTTGCTAAAGATTTAGTTAAATTAGGTCTACCATCTAGAGATGTTATTATGAGATATTATAAAGATTGGCATGAACCTTTTATTTTATATTCCAAATTATATGAAAAAATAAATTAAAAAAACTTATCATCCTATAAATTTTAATGAAAATTAGAATTTAGGATGATTTTTTTGTTTCTTGAAATATTGAAATAACAATATAAACCCTTTATTTCATCCTTTATATCAACCTACGAAGTAGGATGAATTTTGCAAGTGCAAAATAAGATTTGCACATACCAATTCCTTATGAAATAAGGGATTAATTGGTGTTGTTGTGCAAACATCTTATCCTGCTGTTACATAATTTGATTAATCATCAATGTTTTTTAGGATGTTAGACAAAACTTTCTATAGTCAAAGACTTGACTCTTCTTTTTTTGTAGAGGTAACATGCATCATGCGAAGGAGATGATGTATATGAGAAGATTTAATTTATATTTACCTGTGTAGTTATTTGAACGAATTAAATTACTTTCAAAATTCTATAATATTTCCATAACTAAATTAATGGTAGAACTACTAGAAATCGGATATATAGATATGATAGATACAAGAAAGAAATAAATAAGTTTATAAAAATGAAAGGGTTAGGTGAAGAATATGGAGATAATAATTTTTAATTTAATGGAGGTTTATGATAGCAAGTAATATTGTTAGGTATGTTATAGGCATACCAAATAATATTACTAAAACAAAATTTAAAACCATAGAATTTATTGGAGGTATTAAACTCTATGGTTAAATACAAAGTTAATTTAAAGTTTAAAGAAGATGGAAAATCTTTAAATGAAACAATAACTGAAGTATTAAAAATAGAATTACAAAAGAAATTGAATATGACTTGCAATTATTTAAATAGAGAACTACCATGTAATCATACTCATTATTCCCAAAGTGAAGGGAGTAGTAATTAATGATTGGGAATAGTAGTTTTAAAGTAGGAATTTATATAAGATTATCAAGAGATGATGGAAACATTGAATCAGATAGTATTATTAGTCAAAGAAGTCTACTTAATCAATATATCAAAGAGAACAACTATAGTTTAATTGATGAATATGTGGATGATGGATTTACTGGAACAAATTTTGAAAGACCATCATTTAAAAGAATGATTAAAGATATCGAATCTGGAAAAATTAATATGATTATTACCAAAGATATGTCAAGACTCGGTAGAGATTATATAGGTACTGGAGAATTAATTGAAAAGTATTTTCCGAATAAAAATGTTAGGTATATTGCTATTAATGATGGGATAGATACATTCATAGATAATACCAATAATGATATAGCACCTTTTAAAGCCATAATGAATGATATGTATGCTAAAGATATTTCTAAAAAAGTTAAAACAAGTTTGCATTCTAGAATGAAAGAAGGATTGTATGTATCTGGTAGATGCCCATTTGGTTATATGAAAGATCCAAATAATAAAAATCATTTAGTTGTAAATAATGAACAAGCAGAAGTAGTTAAATTAATATTTGATTTAGCGCTTAAAGGTAATACTTACCACTATATTGCTCAAAAATTAACTAAAAGAAAAATTAAAACTCCAGCATCTTATTATAACTATGTGTGGAATACAAAATGTAGTACAGAGTGTATATCACAAGAATATGGTGTATGGGTTGATACAACAATTAAAGCAATTTTAACTAATAGAATTTATGTAGGTGATGTAGTGCAAGGTAAAACTAAAAAGATTAACTATAAACTAAAGAAAACAGTTAAGAACAAACCAAATGATTTTATAATAGTAGAAAACACTCATGAAGCAATTATAGATAGAGATACATTTAATTATGTTCAAACTTTATTACCTAAAAATGTTAAAAGACCAGAAAAGAAACGATTTTATTTATTAGATGGACTTTTATATTGCGGTGATTGTAAACATCGTATAACTATTAGATATCAAACTAAAACTGGCAGAAGTTATACAACTTGTGATTATTATAGAACATACTCAAAATATCATGTTTGTACTACACATACAAATAATTATGAAACATTAGAAAAAGTTATTTTAGATAATATTAAAGATGTATGTAAAAATTATTTAAATAAAAATAAAATAAAAGATTCTATTGGCAATATAAAATTTGAAGATAATATTTTAAAAATAAAAAAACAAATAGAAAGTTTAGAAATCACTAATAATAAATTAATTGAAACTTTAGATAAAAACTATATGAATATGTTAAAAGGAATTATTGATGAAGAACAATACATAAGAATAACTGAAAATCTAAAACAAGAAATATTTAATAATAAATTAAGTATTGATAATCTTAAAAATGAACAAATAAATGAAAACAAAGTAGATAATAAACAAATAGAAAAAAATATAAATGAATTTTTATCATTAGAAAATCCAACTAGAGAATTAATAATTAATTTAGTAGAAAAGATTTATATCTATCAAGATAAAACGATAGATATTATATTTACATTTAATAATGTTACATAAAAATTGTATCTGGCGACACGCTTTGGGGGATTGCAAAGAAATTCGGCGTTACGGTGTCGGCTGTCGTAAACGCAAACAATATCAGAAATCCCAATCTTATATACGTCGGAGAAGTGTTTATAATCCCCCATATGACGTCCGCGGAAAGCTCCGGATACACGCTTTACACGGTAAGACGCGGCGACACTCTTTGGGGAATATCGAGAAAATTCGGCACAAGCATAAACAGCATAGTCGCGCTTAACGGCATTAAAAATCCGGACCTCATATATGCGGGCGAAGTGTTTAAAATACCCTCTGCCCGCTCGGAACAAGCCGTAATTTACACGGTAAAGCGCGGCGACACGCTTTGGGGAATATCAAGGAAATTCGGCACCACCGTTGAAAATCTGGTAAAGCTGAACTCCGTTAAAAACCCGAATCTCATATACGTCGGGGAAAAGCTGATAATCGGATGACAGACAAAAGCCGTCCGCACCCTTTGAAAAACTACGAGTGCGAACGGCTTTTAAGCAATATGTGTTTTATTTATTTGTCATTTTGAAGTGCAGACGGCTGAGCGACTGTATGAGCCTGTAATGCTTGAAATTATATTTGCGAAGCAAACGCAATTTTCCGCTCTTGACGGAGCTGAGCTCATATATTTCGGGGCTTAATTCCTTTGCCTTGCGGTCGAATTCCATAAAGCGTTTTCTGTTTTCCATATCGCTGTCGGGATAGCTCGAATATATTGCGCTCTGCGTAATTATAAGGTCTGCTATGCAGGTCCTCATATAATCCGCTTTTGCGCTGTCTGCCTTATCCGAGGAAATATAGTCCCTGTAAAAGTCAAACATATGGAACGTAACCCTGAGATGGTCGTTTATATGCTTTTGGAAACCGAGGATACTCACGCTCTGAGTTGAGAGCGCAAGCCTGTACATATAAACATGCAGGTCAAAGAATGTCACCTTGTTTACAAAGGGCACCGGGAACATAACATATTCGACATCCACATAAAAGCACTTTTCGTCAATGACAATGTTATTATCTTTAAGCACGCTCGTCTTTATTACAAGGGCGTGCATAGGTATATAAACCTTATTTGCAACATCGGCGAAGTCATATTCCGTACCGTCTTTGAACTGCGGAAAATCAACAGCCTTTTGGCGGTTGACGTCGTCATAATACTCATAATAGTTTGTAAACACATATTCGGATTCGGTTTTTTCGAGATCCTCGACGAGCTTCACAAAATCAGCGGTGTTGACCCAGTCGTCACCGTCCACAACCTTAAAGTATTTGCCGACGGCATTGCGAATGCCGCAGTTAATGGTGGAGCCGTGACCGCCGTTTTCCTTTGAGATAACTCTGAATGTATCGGGGTACTTATCGGCGTACTCCTTGCCTATTTTTGCGGTGTTATCCTTTGAGCCGTCGTCAACCACGATAACCTCGAATTTTTTCATTACAGCCTCGTCGCAAATAAACGAGTCAAGCGTCTGATTCAAAAATTTTTCGACATTGTACGACGGTATTACAACCGTAAGAAGCTTATCCATAATTTTCACCTCAATAATAAGTTCCGTGAAGCAGTATTATTCTCTCCGAAACAATACGATTTAAAAATTTATTTGACCGGCGTTATTTCCTTTGTCTCGGGATTCTTTGATGTGACGGACTGAATGAGATAGCCGAGCGCAAGCCAGAAGAGGAACGCTCCGCCGGTGTTCATATAAAACGTCTCCGAATAGAACATCATAGAGGCAAATATCGGAGCTATAATGCTGAGCAGAGCGGTATTATATTTGTATTTTTCACCCTTAAATTTAAAGAAATTCTTAAATATGAGCACCAGCACCAATATTATATATGCTGCGATAATCACAACGCCCAAAATGCCCTGACTTACAAGTATGTCGACAAAGCTGTTGTGCATACTGTGGAATTCAATAAAATCATTGTTGACAAGATAAGTGTCGGGGAGCTTATCCTCGGCATAAGGAACATAGTTCCTGAAGGTTACGCCGGTTAACGGCTTCGTTTTGAATATTTCGAGTCCGCTGCCCCAAATAGCAAAGCGGCGGTTGCTCACGTCACCGTTTATGTCGTTACTCTGACGACCGATCTCAAGCTTCTGCTTGTCCTTTTCCTTCTGAGCATCGGTTTTATCCTTATCGCTGCTTATGATGTGCTCATACTGCCATTTCTTGAATTCGGAGGTTGAAACCGACACAACCTTTATCGCGGCAAAGGATGCGACTGCCGCCGTAACAGCAAGCAAAACGCATATTACGCCCCTTGCGAACGCTTTTTTTGCTTCGAGCTTTTTGCTCCTGAGCGCGGTGAGATACACATAGACCAAAAGCGCGCAGAACAGCGATACCATACCGGTTCGCGAATCCGAAAAAGCTATATAGCATATCTGTAAAACGATATTTATGATGTACAAAGCCTTTAACGGCTTCTTTGCGTCCTTGTAAAAATACAGGCTCATTATTATGGTTATTGCCGAGAATACTGCACCGTAATTGGGGTCGGAATACACACCCCAAAGCCTGTTCCAAAGGAATCCGAGAATTACGACTACTCCGTTTACCTCCGTATACGAATAGTAATCGGCAAAGAGCATAACCGTTCCCGCCGCAACAGCCAGGAATGTATACGCCATAAAGAAGTGTGAAATTATGTAGAATTCCTTTTTCTCCGCGGTACCGTCGGACGTGGTGTCATAAGTGTACAGTATAAAATACTGGAACGCCATCCAAACGAGTGCCTTTGCGTTTTCCGACAGCCCGTACTGCCTTGTAAGCAGTGCCGACAGCGCATAGCTTCCGCAAAATGCAATAAGCAAGAATAAGCCTTTTGCATGTAAGTATTTTTTGAAGCAGACGACTCTTATTACAAGAACCGCTATTCCTATCGCCGTTACCGCATATGCAATCCAGGTAAGTACCGAGCGGTTTGCCGTAAGGCCGTTGAACGAGAGCAGTGTAAGCGCAAGGAAAAGCAGCTTAAAGCCAGTCGCCTGCGACCCCTTCCTGAGTATACTTTCTTTCATATTAACTCCTCACACCAATTCATAAAAATTCTGCGCTGAAAGGTCATATCCGGCTCTCCGTACTTCATCGGTACGATCAATCCGTTTATAGCCCTTGGCTTTTTCTATTTTTTCCGCCCAAACCTTTGCGTCACCGTCTTTGTCAATCGAGAGGGTAACACAGTTTTCCGTTATCACGGCGTCGGACGGTATATGATCGCTCAGGCAGCACATAAGCCCGGTTGCTTCGGCCTCCACAGCGGCTATGCCGAAGCCCTCGAAATGCGACGGCATAAGATATATATCCATAGCCATCATATAATTATAAGCATCGGTCTGCCTGCCTGAGAATATAACCTTGTCCGCTAAGCCGAGGCTCTTTACCTGCTCCTTTACATTGTCAAAAAGCAAGCCGTCACCGACGAGTAAAAGGCGTGCGTCGCTGTCGATTTTGCACAGCTCGGAAAATACACGCACCATAAAATCGTGATTTTTGGGATAAAGGAAATTTCCGACACTGCCTATGACGAATTTATCCTGCAATTGCAGTTTTTCGCGCATTGCTTCCCTCTTTTCGGGAGAATACGTAAAGCTTGCAAGGTCAATACCGTTTTTTACAAGCTTAAACTTGTCCGACCCGACGATTTTTTCGGGGAATATCCATTTACCCGCAAGAGCCGAGCAGGCGTAAAAGTCGGTTCCGTATTTATAAAGGAAATTGCGGCAAAGGTTATTGAGCTTTATCATAAGCGCGCGCTTTTTCGGGTTTGAACAGTCATACCACGCACTGTGAGAATGTATGATAACCTTTTTTACTCCGCAGTCGTGCGCCGCTTTGGGTCCCGGATAGCATATCGCGGTAGAAATATTGAAATATGCGGTATCATATCCGTTTTTCTTTATTATATCGCAAATCGCCTTATACTGAGCACGCGGATTTTTAAGAGTCGGTATTTCAAAAAGCCCCGCGCCCTTGCTCTCAAGCTTTTCCTTAAGCTCATTATCTATTTGCGTTGTGAGAAAATCAAAATGCACCTCACCCGGGGAAAAGTGCTCAAAAAAGTTGAGCATATACTTGTCAATTCCGCCGGCTTTTCCGTTCATAATATAGCCGAAAAGCACCTTTTTCAACTGTTTGCCCTCCACATTATTTTTTTAGCTTAAGCCCCGAAAACAGCGACGGGAAGCTTTTTTTGACCGCCGAAATAAATTTGCCCGTGAAAAGAAGCACGCCTGTATTTCCGCCTTTAAGCTGGTCCGCCATAATTTTTACAAGCCTGCTGTCAGGCTCGGCGTAAGGCATAAGCTCCTTGTAAAGCTCACTTTTAAGCTGAGCCTTGAGCCAGTCTTTTCTGTCTTTCCCGGACATTCCGGAGCGTTTGTCATTATTTTTTTCGAGAGCCGAAAATACGCTTCTGACGTATATGCCGGCAAGATTTTTAAGTATATCTCCGTCACACATACCGTTTTCACGGTAAAAACCGAGCAGCTCGTTTATACGCATTTCCTGAAGCTCAAAGTAATTTTTGACAAAGCGGCACGTAAGGCTTTGATTGTCTCTCTTGGCATAGTGGTATGCCGTGTCGTCAAGAATTACCATGGAATCAACATATCTGAAGAAATCTATATTAAATTTAAAATCCTCGTTAAGCGGCATATCGCAAAATGTAACTCCGGAGGAAACCACCGCGTCTTTAAGATAAATCTTATTCCAAAGGTAGCCGAAAAGCGTGGTGTTTTCGATTTTGATTACTTCTTTCGCCACATTCTCTTTACCCGAGAGAGCTTTGCTCTCATATGATACGGGATTTGTCATATACAGCTTACCGGTCTTGTCGTAATACTCCTCCACCGCGCCGAACATCACAACCGTGGGAGAAGCGTCACGCGAAGCCGAATACATTTTTTCAAATATATCGCTGTCAATTTTATCGTCGGAATCCATATAATAGAGATATTTGCCCGAAGCGGACTTTGTGCCGAGATTTCTCGCGCTGCTCGCTCCGCCGTTTTTCTCCTTATGGATAACCCGAACCCTGCCGTCCGAGGCTGCAACCTCATCGCATATCTTGCCGCTGCCGTCCTTGGAACAGTCGTCGACGAGTATAAGCTCAAAGTCGGCAAAGGTTTGCCGAAGAACGCTGTCAAGCGTATCCCTGAGATATTTTTCGACGCCGTAAACCGGCATTATAACACTGAAATACGGTGCGCTCATATTTTTCACAGCCTTTCGGATTGTTTTATCTTCCCGCTTTAAGCTTTGCGAAAAGCTTTGTATTGCCCGACTTAACGGAAGAAATGACCTTGCCCTCAAGATATGTGAGCGCGGTGCTCTTCATCTTAATCGGTATAAGCATAAGCTTCATATACTTTGACTTCGGCACAGCCGCAGAAACCGCCGCGCGCGCCTTGGGGTCGTTTATCATCTTTCTTATCTGCGCCTTTTTTTCGCCGGCAGGCAATGTGCAGTTTTTGTTTGTAACGTTTTCAACGCATCCGACTATGCGCTCAATATATCTTCTCGAGAGAAATTCCTCTATCTCCGGAGTCATAATTCCCCAGTGCTCATAGAGCTCTCTCATCCACTCGTTCTCCTCCTCGCGCTTTTCGTACATATCGCTTCTGTACTTGGCGGTTTCGGACTCGGCTCTCTGACGGATAAAGTGGTAATACTTCTTTGACGTCACGCCGACTCTCTCAACGTCGCGCACAACGGAGAGGTTAAAGGGGAAATCATCCCAGAAGGTCTGCGGGAAATAGAGCTTGTTGTCTCTTATATAATCGCCCGAGAAGAGCTTATTCCACGGAGTGTAGAGAAGATTGCGGTCAAAAAGGTTGTGTGCGTCGGCTCTGAATTCAGCCTGAGTTTTGTATATCTTATCCTTGTAGACCTGCTCCTGCGTGAATTTTTCGGTGTCACTGTAATATGTGTCGATATAGTAACCCGAAACAACGAGTTGTAAATCGTTTTTCTCGGCCAAATCAACCATATCCTGAAGCATGGTTTTTTCAGCCCAGTCGTCGGAGTCCATAAAATACATATATTTTCCGACAGCCTTATCTATGGCGACGTTTCTCGCCGAGGGAGCGCCGCCGTTTTCCTTATGGATAACCTTTATACGCGGGTCCTTTGCGGCGTATTCATCGCAGATTTTACCGCTGTTATCGGGAGTTCCGTCGTCTACGGCAAAAAATTCCCAATCGGTAAGGGTCTGATTTTGTATACTCTCGATAGCCCTGCCAACGTAATTTTCGACGTTGTAAACAGGCATTATAACACTAACTTTTACATCATTCATAGCCTTTGACCGTCCCTCGCTCAAAATAATTTATCTGTTACCGCCAAAGCCGAAGCTATGACCTTATCCATATCATAATATTTATACTCGGCAAGTCTGCCGCCGAAGATAATATTGCTTTCGCCATTTGAAAGGTCGCTGTATTTGCTGTAAAGCGACTGATTCTTTTCGTCGTTTACGGGGTAATACGGCTCCATACCCTCCTGCCACTCGGACGGATATTCTCTTGTTATATACGTCTTTTCCTGAGTACCGAATTCAAAGTGCTTGTGCTCTATAATTCTTGTGAATTTGGTCTTTTCGTCAGTATAGTTCATAACGGCTACACCCTGATAGTTTTCACAGTCAAGCAGTTCGTTTTCAAAACGGAGGCTGCGGTATTCGAGCTTGCCGAAGCGATAGTCGTAATACTGGTCTATGGGGCCCGTGTAGACAACGGTGTCCGCAAGGGCGGAAAGAGCTTCCCTGTCCTTTAAGAAATCGGTATCAAGACGGGTGTCGATTCCTTCAAGCAGCTTTTCGATAAGCTTATTGTAGCCGCCTATCGGAATACCCTGGTATCTGTCGTTAAAATAGTTGTTATCATAGGTGAATCTGACCGGCAGACGCTTTATTATAAATGCAGGCAAATCCTTGCATTCTCTGCCCCACTGCTTTTCGGTATAGCCCTTTATGAGCTTTTTGTAAATGTCATATCCGATAAGGCTTATTGCCTGCTCCTCGAGATTTTTGGGCTCACCCGTAACCTGCTTCTTCTGCTCCTCGATTTTGGCTCTTGCCTCCTCGGGAGTCACAACACCCCACATCTTGTTAAAGGTATTCATATTAAACGGCAGGTTATAAAGCTCTCCGTAATAATTTGCAACCGGAGAATTTGTGTAGCGGTTGAATTCAACAAGGTCGTTTACATAAGTCCAAACTCTCTTGTCGTTTGTGTGGAATATATGCGCGCCGTATTTGTGCACGGTTATGCCCTCAATATCCTCGCAATAAATATTTCCGCCGAGATGGCTTCTTTTGTCGATAACAAGGCACTTTTTACCGTGTTTTGTCGCTTCGTGGGCAAAAACGCTTCCGAAAAGTCCGCTGCCTACGATAAGATAGTCATACTGTTTCATAATTTTTCCTCCTGCGCCGAAGCGCAATTAAAAAATGTATTGTTTGAATTTATCACGCCGCCGACTTAGTTTCGTCGGACGATGCCGTTGTCTTGGGTTCAGCCGTAGTGTGCTCTTTGGTAGTTTCTCTGTTTACGGTTGCCTCGGCGGTTGTCTGCGGTTTTGTCGTGGTTTCGGATTTATTATTGCCGCCGCTGTGCTTAGCCGATGTCGTGGCGGAACTTTTGCTTTTTGAACCGCCGTTTGAAGAGCCGCTGCTCTTTGTTGCGGACGAAGAGGATTTTGAGCTCTTGGTTGTTGTCTGCGACTCTTGTTTTTTCTTTGACGACGCAGTTGTTTCCGGAACTTCGCCGTAAATGAACAGGTGCATTCTGTCGGCTGCCGCCGCAAGATCGTATCTCCATACCCATGCGCCTTCGTAAATACCGCCTACCGCGTTATCCTCGTCGCCGGGAACAACCATAGTCTCAATGGTTATATCATTTGAAAGCATCGGAGCGAAAGAGAGAACCTCCGGAACCGACATCGATGTTTCACAAAGAGCCATACCCGCCTTTACCAAATCGGCATATTTTGTGGGGCTGATATTTTTGGCCTTATCTATAAGACACTCAATAACCTTCTTCTGCCTATCCACACGGGCGTTATCCGAATCGCGCTTTCTGATACGCGAATACACGGACGCCTGCTCGCCCGTCAGGTGCACCATACCCGATTTTTCGACATATTGGAAATTCGGATTATCGTCGTCACCGATATTGTTAAGCTCCAGACGCTCGTCCTCGGTTATATCAATATCTACTCCGCCGAGGATATCTATTGCCTCGGCAAGCTTATAAAAGTTTATCGTGGCATAATCGGTAATATTCATATTGAAATTCTGGTTTAGCGTTTTGATTGCAAGCTCCGCTCCGCCGTAAGCATAGGCGTGAGTTATTTTCTGATTGCCGTGCCCGTCTATCGCAACACAGCTGTCACGGAGGACGGAAATCAGCTTAACGTCGTTTTTTGCCTTATCTATGCTCACTATCATTATAGAATCGGAACGGCCGGAGAAAGAGTCCTTATCTCTTGTATCAACGCCGAAAAGCGCTATGTTTACAATATCAGTCTTTCCGTATTTGTTTGCTATATCATCCGATACGCCGAGATTGTCTTTATCTACGTTCTTTTTAAAACCGCCCCACATACCGAAAACAAGGGCGCAGGAGACAGCAGCGAGTAAGAGAATAACGGCAACAACTATTATTACAACGCGCTGCCATTTTTTCAGGTTTTTCCATTTTCTCTTAAGCTTTCCCGGTTCCTTAGCGTCCTTGGATTTTTTCTTTCCGCGCATACCGCGCGCGGCGGTATGTGAAATATTGCTGTTTTGATTTTGTCTTCGCGGCACATGACCGTTTTCAAAGTGTATTTCTATATCCTTATCTTCTTTTTTCATAACTACCTCTATACCACAAAATATAAATGACGTTTATAAGCGACGTCGCTCAAAATCGCCGTAAGTCGGGCAAGTATATTCTGCCCCTTATAATTTTATTTATTTTACAACAAAAACTAAGCAGTGTCAATCCGATTTGACGCTGTAACGGCGAAAAACGGCGTTTTCGTCGTTTTTCATATTTTTTATTGTTTAAAAGGAACCGAGTTACGTTCTGCCGGTAAAGACGAAAGCAAAACGAGTTACCGAAACAAGCCGTTTTGCATCATTGTTTAAGCGGCTTTGTGTACCAAATTACGCCAAATTGCAATATTTTAAAAAAACAGTAGCATTTTGCGATTTTATATGATATATTATGTCTTGGCAAAAATATGTAAAATTTGCTTTTTAATCTATTGAAAGGAGGTTAACCATGCAGGTATTATCATCCTCGCAAAAAAAAGACATAACTCCTTCTCAGCTTTTGCCGGAATCAATGTTTGATTTTATATATGCAAAAGACGGTGAAGCCGTAATAAAAAGCGGTGATACGGATTTTATTTTGTCGGGCGGTCAAATGCTTATAGTTTCCTCTGCCGACGGTAAAACAATGTCTGTAACAAAGGCACCGTTTAAATATTATTCATTTTCTCTCGCGAGCGAGGAGGTCAAAAAAATTCTCGGAAATTCGAGCATTTCTTCATTTTTCGCTAAGAAATTTAAAAGCTCATATCATATTTTTGATTTTTCGGAAAGCAATATTGCCGAGGAGTTATGCTCACAGCTCGAAAAGGAGTATCAAAGTCCCTACGTTGTTGCCGGCAATACCGCAGAAGTGCTTTTAAAGCTGCTTATGCTTGAAATATATAAGCTTAACCCGTCACCGTTCGGAAATACAGAGCGCCAAAACAAGTCGATGCAGAAAATACGTGAGTATATAGACGCGCACTACGGCGAAGAAATCACAGTCGAAAAGCTCGCCGAAAGCGCTTATTTGTCTCCGCCGTATCTGAGTCACTCGTTTAAGAGCTTCTCGGGCTTCAGTCCGAAGCAGTATCTCACGGCGGTACGTCTTGTAAACGCAAACAAGCTTTTGATGACTACCAACCTCAGCATAAACGAAATTTGCCGCAAGGCCGGCTTTTCGGATATAAATAATTTTATACGCACATTCAAAAGCTTCTACGGAACCACACCTAAAAAGTTCCGCAGCATATAACACCAAATAATAAAAATACGGAAAGGATTTAATATGAATACACCTAATGCACCATGGCTGAAATTCTACGGGGATATTCCGAAAACTCTCGAATACCCCCAAATCTCAATGTATGAAGCCGTTGTAAACGCAGGCAAGACCCATTCGCAGGTAAATGCCTATGAATTTCAGGGTAAGGGAACGACCTATGAAAAATTCATAGAAAAAATCGACAGAACCGCAAAGGCTTACAAAGCTCTCGGAATAAAAGAAGGAGAAACCGTAACCATTTGTATGCCCAATGCGCCGCAAGGAGTTGACAGCTTCTATGCGCTCAACCGCATAGGCGCCGTTCCGGCTATGATACATCCGCTCTCTGCGGCAGGCGAAATCACGTTTTACCTTAAAGACACCGACAGTAAGGCAATACTCGTGCTCGATATGTTCTATGAAAAGGTTGAGCAGGCGGTAAAGGATCTCGGCAGACCCGTTAAAATAATCGTAGCGAGAATACAGGATGAATTAAAGTTTCCCCTTAACATTTTGTATCCGCTCACACTGAAGAAAAAGCCTCCGGAGCTGCCCGACAGCGAAAACGTCATTCGTTGGAACGACTTTATCGCGGCAGGTAAAAACGAAACGCTGCCCGACAAATTTCCCTCGGCCGACAAAACGGCGGCCATACTTTTCAGCGGCGGCACAACCGGAACAAGCAAGGGTATACTCCTCACAAATCTCAATATGAACGCGCTCGGTATGGAGGTTGCCGCGGCGGCCGGCTTTACCATGGAGGGTCTTCGTATGCTCTCGGTTATGCCCCTGTTCCACGGCTTCGGTCTCGGTGTCGGCATTCACACGCCTCTTATCAACGGAGGCACGTGCATACTCGTTCCGCAGTTCACCGTTAAGACATATGCCAAGATGATAAAGAAAAACAAACCTACGGTTATCCCCGGTGTTCCCACGCTCTTTGAGGCTTTGCTTCGCACAGAGGGACTTGAAGGCGTTGACCTCTCGTTCTTACAGGGTGTTTTCTGCGGCGGCGACTCTCTTTCGGTTGAGCTTAAAAAGAAGGTTGACGCATTCTTAAAGGAGCACAACGCTAAGGTACAGATTAGAGAGGGCTACGGTACAACGGAGTGCGTTACGGCGTCCTGCCTTACCCCGCGTGACTTTTTCCGCGAGGGCAGTATCGGAATACCGTATCCGGACGTTTACTATCAGATAGTCGATCCGAAGGACGACAGCGAGCTTCCGCCCGATACAGAGGGTGAAATCTGCATAAGCGGTCCCACCGTTATGAAAGGCTATCTTAACAATGCCGCCGAAACGGCTGCTACGCTTCGCACCCATGCAGACGGCAGAGTGTGGCTCCACACGGGCGACGTCGGCACCATGGATAATGACGGCTTCATATACTTTAAGCAAAGACTTAAGCGTCTTATCATAGTTTCCGGCATAAACGTATATCCCTCACAGGTCGAAAACACCATAGACGCTCATCCGGATGTACTGCTCTCATGCGCCATAGGTATTCCAGACCCCTACAAGATGCACAAGGTCAAGGCTTTTGTTGTTCTTCGTCCCGGTGTTGAACCGAGTGAAAAGATAAAAGAAGAAATACTTGAGCACTGCCGCAAAAATATATCCAAATACGCCATGCCGCGCGAAATAGAATTCCGCACGGAGCTTCCCAAGACTCTTGTAGGCAAGGTAGCGTACAGGAAGCTTGAAGAAGAGGAGGCAGCAAAATATGAGCAGCAAAAAGCAGAGAAGCAAGGAAATGACAACGAAAACAAATAACGAAACGCCCGAAGCATTATCTCACATAAAACGTGCTCACGGTATCTACTTCACATCAAAGGTTCTTCTCGGCTGGATAATCAAACTTTACTTCAATTTCAGAAGCAAGGTATACAAGCCGAAGAACAAGAGCTTTATCCTCATTTCAAATCATACGACAATGTTCGACCCGTTTTTTGAAGCACTCTCGTTTAAACCGTATCTGCGCTTTGTGACGAGCGACCATCTTCTCAGAATGGGTGCCTGGGGAAAATTCATAAAGTTCTGCGTTAATCCCATTCCGAAAAGACGCGGTGCCGACTCCGAAAAAACCATGGAAATGATGGCGGAATCCGTAAGAAACGGCGTCAGCGTTTGTATACACGCCGAAGGGTACTGCTCGATAAACGGCGAAACGGGATTTGTTTCGCCGCGCACCGGTCAGCTTGTCAAGGACAGCGGTGCCGGCCTTATCACGTTCCGCACCGTCGGCGGCTATTTCAAGGACCCGAGATGGGCAAAGCACTCGCGCCGCGGCAGAATGCGCGGCAGCGTGGTCCGCGAATACATGCCCGAGGAGCTTCAAAGAATGTCCGTTGACGAAATAAACGAAGCAATTCGCCGCGACATATACATAAACGCCTATGAGCAGCAGAAAAAGGACCCGCATAAATATAAGGGGCGCGCGCTCGCAGAGGACCTCGAAACGATTCTTTATCTTTGCCCCAAGTGTCACGCCATGGGTAAAACACATTCGCACGACAATGAGTTTTCGTGTGAATGCGGCTATAAGATGCACATCAACGAATATGGATTTTTTGAGGGCGACTCTCTTGTCTTTGACAATGTCCTCGACTGGGATAAATGGCAAAAAAGCTATGTTAAGGACAATCTCGCTCTGTGGCACTCGTTCACGGAAAAGCCCATAACCTCGGATGAAAAGCAGATACTGAACTGCATTGAAGAAAACGAGACAAAGGAGCTTTTCTCGGATAACTGCACGATAAGCATTTATGATGACAGACTCGAATTTGTCGATGAAAGCAAGGGCAAAAAGGTCTTTATGCTCTCGGATATAGTCAAAATGTCAATGGGCGGCGAAACAAAACTGTATTTCACAACGTCCAACGGCTTTTACTATGAGGTCGGAAGTCATACACGCCGCTCGTCGGTTAAGTACTTTGCGCTTTACAGAGTGCTCACGGGGCGCGAATATTTATAATCTGCCTTTGATGATGCCGTATAAAACTGCAAAAACAAGGATTGTATTTTTTACAATCCTTGTTTTTTATTTATCATTTTTCGTTTTGCCGCATATAATAACACGGATATATTATTAGGAGGACAAAAAATGAAAAACGACATATCCTTTTTTCTCGGCACAAATTCCGGCACCGGCTTTCACTCGCTTTTTTATGACCTCACCGAGCACGCGACGCCGTACAGCACTTTTATAATAAAAGGCGGCCCGGGGACGGGAAAATCCGGACTTATGAAAAAAGTGGCGGAAGAATGCGAAAAACGCGGTCTTTTTAATGAAAAGCTTTGGTGCTCATCCGACCCCGATTCGCTTGACGGCGTGTTTATTCCCGAAAAGCATTGCTCTGTTTGCGACGGAACCGCTCCGCACGTGGTTGAGCCCGTATTTGCCGGCGCCGCAGAACAGATAGTTAATGTTGCCGCGCTTTGGAACAGAAAAAATCTCAAAAAGAAAAGCAAGGAAATTATACGCCTGTCAAATGAAAACGGCTTTTGTCACAAGAGGGTTGCATCGCTTCTTTGTGCCGCAACCGCATTAAAGCAAAATATGTCGGAAATATATAAAACGGCATTGAAAAAGAAAAAGCTTCACGAGCTTACGGGCGATATTCTTTTGCAATTTGAGCCTGTTTCCGATAAAAAGGGAAAAATCGAAAACCGTTTCCTTTCGGGTGTTACTCCGAAAGGGCTTATAACATTTACAAATACCGTTAAAAATCTTGCCGACGACATAACCGTTATACGCGACGAATCAGGAATAACCGAAAAGCTACTTGCAGACATTGCCGATTATTCGGCTTCTATCGGGTACGACGTCATAGTCTGCCGAGATGTACTGTTCCCCGAAAAGACCGCGCACGTTCTGATTCCCGAAAAACGCCTTGCTTATGTGACCTCCTGCGACGCATTCCCGATAAATATTAAGGGCGCAAAGCATATTTCCGCAGATAAGTATTGCGATAAAAATATTTTGAGCAAATATGACAGCGAGCTGTGCTTCTATAAAGAAAACATTAAAACGCTGTTGCTGAAATGCGTTGACATACTTAAAGAGGCAAAGGACATACACGACGAGCTTGAAGATTGCTATATAAGCGAAATGGACTTCGGTGCTCTTGACAGGCTGACAGACGACCTTATCAAAGAAATGCTCGGATAACGGCGCGCTCTTCACATAAATACGGGGCTGTAAAACACAAGTTTTTACAGCCCCTTTTAAAAATCAATTATCCTTTTTTAACTGCTTTACCACCTGATTGCCGTAAACGGCGGCTCCCGTAACAAGCACTCCCTGAATTACCGAATCGGCAGACAGCCCCGTCAGAGCTATGCTTCCGGAAATTCCGAAAATCAACAGCAAAAGCGGTATGAATTTATCGGGTATTCTTTCAATAGATTTAAAAATCAGTCCCAAAACGTTTAATGCCGGGATTAAAACCAGCGCGCGTTCGACTATATATGACATCAAATTCATATTTCCTCCTTAATTCACAAAGCCGATAAGCGCATAGCCTAACGCAGTTCCGACGGCACCGATAAGCGCAAATAAGAGCTTATCCCAAAACGCCGATGGTCTGCGTTTAATTTCGCTTATGCTCTCTTTCAGCTCTCCGACGGACAAGAGCAAGTTATCAAGCTTTGTATTTTCCTCCGCCTGATTTATCGCAAAGGTATTTACCTTGCCGTACAGTATCTTAACGTCGTTTTCAAGTGTTTTGATTCGATGCTCAAAAAGCTCGTTTTCACTCATAGCGGTGCCTCACCTTATATCATCGGCGTTTACAAATCCCGTGACATTTTTACCTATCGGCTTTTTAAGAGCAAAGCTCGCAGAGGAGGTTATGCGGTACCTGCCGTTTATCTCAATCCCGTCATAGATATAGTAAGTACCCGATTTTCTCGCCGACGGAGCTTTTGAATACGCAGACGAAAACAAGGGTGTATTGCAAAGCGCCACGGACCGGCGCGGTGGAAATGCACCGCTTTTTACGTTATCGGTGCTTTCTGCGGCACCTTTTGAAAAGCCGTTGAGTCCGTTGGCTCTCATAATATTCGGGTAGTCCTTAAAGGCTAAGTCCATATCGGTATTGCCTGTTATGCCGCCCGTTTTGCCCGATGACGTATACTGCCACATACCGTATTTTCCGCCGTAGGAGGGTGTGTCAGCCCATTGCGCGAGCCAAATATCATAGCGCTCCTTTACCCTGTCGGAAATTTTGTTATTGAGCCACCACAGATTCGCATATACCGAAACAAAATATCCTGCCTTTTCCGTTCTGCCGCAAAACGCCTCGACAATATTGCTTATTTCCTCGCGTGAGAGGTTTTTCTGTGAGTTGTCCTCAATATCGAATGCCACGGGAAATTCAAAGCTTTTTCCGGATATAAGCGAGAGAAAATACTCCGCCTCCTTTTCTGCGTCCGAGACGGTTTTTGCGTAACTGTAATGGTATGCGCCGACAAGTATGCCGTTTTTCTTTGCCTCGCGGTAATTTCTTTCAAATGAAGTGTCATTTTGGCCTTGACACCTGCCGAAGCCCGCGCGCAGCATGGCAAATTCGACACCCGAAGCGCGAACCTTTTCCCAATTTATATCGCCCTGCCACTTTGACACGTCTATTCCCTTATATTTAGCTTCCATATAAATATTCCTTTCGTTCTTTACTTTTCTTCAAGGCGCTTTACCGCCTCGGATATATCGGCACAATAACATATATCGAATTTACCGCCCGGCTCAGAAACCGTAATCTCGGTGGTCGGAAACTCCGAATTCAGCGCCGCCGTTGTAATATTCTCCTCCGATTCCGATGCCAACGGATAATATACCGTAACGGGCGTTCCTGCGGCGTATTGCGACTGAAGATACGATTTGAGCCCGTCTACGGAAAGAGTAGTCAGGAAATATATTACATCGTTGCTGTAACCGTACATTATGCCGATATAATTTTCACCCGCCGAAATGCGCGCTCCGAGCTCTTCGTCGCTTGTGATATTATCCGTAAACACCTCAAAATGCGTACAGTATCCGGGAAGGCAGGTTCCGCGAACCATTTTTGCACCGACGGGGGTCGGAGTATATATCCTGTTTAAAGTTACGCCGCCGCTTGTATATGATTTGGCAAACACCGTCTGGGCGTTTCCCTTAAGAGCATATTTGCCGATTTTTCTCGTGAAGATTCCGCTTATGACGTCGGCTTTGTCCGCGTAATTACCGGCAGAAAAAAGCTCGCTTCCCGTATTCACCGTTTGCTCCGCGCCGTTTATTCCGATTTTTACGGAGGACACACCGCTTATTTTTACGGAAGAAGCAGGCTCCGCCGTACCGCCGTAGGAGCCAGTAACCGAGGTTTTGCCGTATACCGTAAAGCCGTTAAACGGCATCGCAAGAGAATCCGTAAGAGTCAGCGTATTTTCTCCCGAAACACGGCGAGTATACGGAAGACCGTATGTGCTCTTGTTTATCAGAGCGGCAATCTCTTTCTTATCTTTCTCTGTCAGAATATAGTTGCTGCCGTCCTTACCGTTGTCGCCCTTGTCGCCTTTCTCGCCCTTGAACACACCGTTTTTTATGTTTTCGAGCATTGTATTCACGGAGAAATCATAATCCGAGAGCAGCGCACCGTCAGCATCGGCAAGCGTATTAAAATAAAGTATTACGTTTTTCGGCTTCATAACCTCTGTGGTAATGCCGTTCTCGTCAATTTTGACGGCATTCAGGCAGCATTCTGCCGTACCGTATTTTGTGACCGACGCGGGCACGTCAAACGACACCGAATTTTCGTCATTCTTATCGAGAGGAAGATAATCCGTGCGCAAAATTTTTCCGTTCGGAAGCACAAAATCAAGATAATATTTAAACTCGTCGGTAAAGGTGCTCTCAAGAATGAATTTCAGTGTAGTCGCGTTGTGCTCGGCACTGTTCCCTGCCGTTATGCACTCAACGGACGGCTCGTCCTCTAAAAAAATATAGATAGAAATGGTTTTCGTCATAAATACTCCTTTATTTCATCAAATATGCTTTCCGGCGGACAGATAAGCGAAAATCGCATCATCACGGGATATTTAAGATAGGCATAGAGCTTTTTTTCGGCACTCAAAAGCACTCTGTCAACATAATTGCGTGATGCGCCGTTTTTTCGCGCAATCTCAGATTTGTTAAGTCCCGAAATATGCCTCGCCAGAAGGAAATCCCGTTCCTCTTGTGTCAGCTCGTTTCGGAGAACAAGCCCGACTATCCTCTTGATAACGGAGTTTTTACGCGCCAAAATATACGCCGCCGCGTTTTTGTCTCCGCCGTGCTCTATAACCTCAAGATTTTCCGTGAGATAGATGTACTCGTCAAGGCTTAATTCCGCAAGTATTTTTTCGTCCATAACTCTCCTTTCGGACTGACGGCATTATCGGTACGTCGCCCGAAACCGTTGTCCGTAAAATCAAATCAACACCCGAAAAACAAATTTCGGGTGTTGATTTATAGAACATTTGTTCGCTTACAAATATAATATTAGTCCCAAAAGCGGGACTTGTCAAGTGTTTATAAAAGAAAAACGGGGCTCCTTGAGGTTATCAGCCTTTAAGAGCCCCGTTTTTATGTGATTTTTGCGGTGTCGCTTTTATTATCAAATTACAGCTTTATGAAGCTTTGCCTGCTTTTATCAAGTCTATCTCAGCGGCGTCAAATAAATCTACAACTCCGTCGCCGTTTACGTCGGCAGCCAAATATTCGCTTGAACCGTCTCCGAGCTTTTTATCCTCAACGGAATGATTAACCACGGCGTCAAAGTCGCTGCCGTCCACGTATCCGCTCGGCACAACGTCGCCGCGCATAATAACGATATATCCCGTGCTTGTGCCCGAAGAAGTATTGCTGACAGTAAATATCGAGCCTGTTTTATTGCCGCCGGAAGCGAAACTGTAACCGCTCTGCATATAAACCGCCGAATTTACGCTCTCACCGTTTGTAATATACAAAAGCTTTGACTTTTCGTTTACCGTTGCGCCGGAGTTTATTTCCGGTACAATAGGCGAATAGGCATTTTCCGATACGGTGGGATATGTCAGCGTAAAGCTTCCGCCGTAACGTTTTCCCGTTTCGGTATGGCTGCTGCCGAAGGTTTCACTCGCGCCGAAATACCTGTTTCCGCTGGCTGTTCCCACAAGGAAATAGTCGTACAAAATACTGCCCTGATCGTCAAAGGTGCAGTCAACGCCGTACCACTTTCCGTCCTCCATTTTCACGTAATTCCACGCGTGGCCTCCGCCGTTCGAATTGCCCACAGCTATTACGCACGGTATTCCGGCTTTGTCGCAGAGGATTTTAAACGACTCGCTGTAACCCTCACACACGGTCTTGTACGGTGACAAAAATACGCTCGTAGGCTCATGTGCGGTAGGTATTTCAAACTTTTCATCATACTCGACTCGTTTGCAGATAAAATCGTGTATGAACTTCACCTTTTCGTAGCGCGTTGCGCCTTTGATTTCTACGCTGTCAACAACAGCCGCCATATCGTTATAATCCTGCTTTACCTTGTTCATATCGGCATAGGCGTTTGTGTTTATTCGCGGCTTCACCGTAACCGATGAAATCGTAAAGTGATAACCGCTGCTTGTTTGATAATAGGAATACCCGTAGCTTATGCTGTACCCGTTTATCCAAAATATCATCGGGTAATCGTCGCAAAGTGCCGATAATCCGCCCGTGACCGCCTCTGACAGGGCTGATTTTATGTTGCTCGGCACACTTGTGCTTGTGCCGTCCCAGGTAAGCGGCGACGGCAAGGCTACATCAATCGAGCTTTCAAACAGCTTTTCTTTGACCGTGTTATAAACCGCTCGTTGGTTTGAATTCAAAAATGTATAAAAGGTATACGGAGTATCCGCTCCGTCCGAAAAGAACGGCAATGCTTTATTGTCGCTTTCCGGAACCAAATCGGAAGCGTCCGTTCTCGGGTCATAGCTGACAGCCCACTCTACGGGCATATCCGCGTAAAGCGTTTTTTCTGTCATTGCCCCCGATAAGAGTGACAAAAACGGCATGGTCAAGACTATTGCAAAAACCATACTCAAAGCTTTTCTCAAGACAATTCCTTCTTTTCTGCGAATTTTTATCATCTGATTATATAATATATTATTTCGGCTGAGATTGTCAACAGAACAACAAAGCAGAGGCCTTATATACAAGGTCTCTGCCGAATACAAATCTTATCTTTTTCTGAGAAGTTGCGACAGCTCGTCCATAAAGGCGTTTATATCTTTAAACTGCCTGTAAACCGAAGCGAACCTGACATAGGCAACCTCGTCTATGTCCTTAAGCTTCTGCATGGCAAGCTCGCCTATGTGCATTGACGAAACCTCACGGTCAAGTGAATTCTGGAGATTTGCCTCAATATCGTCAACGGCGCGCTCCAAGGTATCCATCGAGACCTGACGCTTTTCGCAGGCGCGCATCATACCGCCCAAAAGCTTATTGCGGTCAAACACCTCGCGAGACTTATCTTTTTTTACGACGAGTATCGGCACGCTTTCAATGACCTCATATGTAGTAAAGCGCTTACCGCACTTGATGCACTCGCGACGGCGGCGAATTCTCTCGCCCTCGTCGGTAGGTCTTGAGTCTATTACCTTGCTCTCCTCGTATCCGCAGTAAGGGCACTTCACGGCAAATCACATCCAATAGTTATTTTTAATCTAAGATTATTATAACAAACAAAATTTACATTGTAAAGCGTATTTTAGCCGACGCTTTGATATGTCAAAGCTTTCTCCAAACCATTTTATTGACTACACCCGTATACGACTGAATTATTTTGACAACCTTAGTCGAAACGTTTTCATCGGTATAATCGGGCACGGGGATTCCGCAAAAGCCGTTTTTGTCAAGCTCAACCGCAGTATCAACCGCTTGCAGCAATGATTTTTCATCAATTCCGGCAAGCACGAAGCACCCCTTATCGAGAGCCTCGGGACGTTCTGTGGAGGTTCTGATGCAAACCGCAGGGAAGCTCTTTCCGACTGAAGTAAAGAAGCTGCTCTCCTCGGGCAGCGTTCCGCTGTCGGAAACCACGGCAAAAGCGTTCATCTGAAGATTATTGTAATCGTGAAATCCGAGCGGCTCGTGGCGAATAACTCTCTCGTCAAGCTTAAAGCCGCTCTCCTCGAGACGTTTTTTTGAACGCGGGTGACACGAATAGAGTATCGGCATATCATATTTTTCCGCAAGGCCGTTAATTGCGGAGAACAGACTGTTGAAATTCTTTTCGGTGTCGATGTTCTCTTCTCTGTGAGCCGACAGAAGAATGTACTTTTTCTTTTCGAGTCCGAGCTTTGTTAAAATGTCGCTATTCTCTATTTTTTCAAGGTTTTTATGAAGCACCTCCGCCATGGGGGAGCCGGTGACGTATGTGCGCTCCTTCGGGAGCCCGCATTCGGCGAGATACCTTCTTGCGTGTTCGGAATAAGCCATATTCACGTCCGAAATAATATCCACTATACGGCGGTTTGTCTCTTCCGGCAAACACTCGTCCTTGCAGCGGTTACCCGCCTCCATATGGAATATCGGTATATGAAGTCTCTTTGCCGATATTGCGGAGAGACAGGAGTTTGTGTCGCCGAGTATCAAAAGTGCGTCGGGTTGAATATCACGCATCAGCTTATATGAGCAGCTTATGATATTGCCGACTGTCTCACCGAGATCGGCTCCGACTGCGTCCATATACACCTCGGGGTCAGATAGCTCCAAGTCCTTAAAGAACACACCGTTAAGATTATAATCGTAGTTTTGACCCGTGTGAGCGAGTATGCAGTCAAAATACTCTCTGCACTTGTCGATAACGGCGGCAAGCCTTATTATTTCGGGACGCGTGCCGACAATAATAAGGAGCTTTAACTTCCCGTTATTTTTAAATTTGATATCGCTGTAATCGGTTTTCATATATATTACCTCCGCCGTGTGTGACAGTATTAAACCTTTTCTCCGAATGTATCCGGGTGCTCTGCATCAAACATTTCGTTTGCCCACATCAAGGTGACAAGCGGCTGTGTATCGCTTAAATTAACTATGCTGTGAGTGTAGCCGGGAAGCATCTGCACACATTCGGGCTTATCGCCGGAAACATAAAACTCCATAACGCTGTTCGTGCCTATTTTGCGTTCGCGTATAAGCCCTTTTCCCGAAACGACTATGAACTGCTCCCACTTGCTGTTGTGCCAATGCTCGCCCTTGGTTATGCCCGGCAGCGACACATTAACGCTGAACTGTCCGCAGTTTTCGGTTTTTAAAAGCTCGGTAAAGCTGCCGCGCGCGTCCGAATTTGTTTTAAACTCAAACGCGGTTTTTTCTTTCGGAAGATATGACAGGTACGTGCTGTATAGCTTTTTGGCAAAGCTGCCGTTCGGAATTTCCGGCATAATAAGAGTCTTTCGCTGGTCATCGAATTTGTGAAGCAACGACACGATTTCGCCGAGCGTAACGCGATATGTCACCGGGACGGCACAATATCTGCCGTCGCTTTTAAGTACCGTATCCGCTCCCGAAAAATCACAACGGTGCTCTTTCCCCTCGAGCAAATCGAGCATTTCGCTCACAAGGTCGTCTATGTATAAAAGCTCAAGCTCCGTTTTTTCATTATCAACTCTTATGGGTAAGTCGTTTGCGATGTTGTTGCAAAAGGTTGCAACGGCACTGTTGTAATTCGGCCTGCACCATTTTCCGAAAAGATTCGGGAAGCGGTAAACAAACACCTTTGCGCCGGTTTTTGCGGCATAGTCAAAAAACAGCTCTTCTCCGCGCAGCTTCGACTCTCCGTAAACGGAATTTGCATATCTGCCGACAAGCGTCGCCTGTATGGAGCTTGAGAGCATAACGGGACAACGGTTACCGTGCTTTTCAAGAGTTTTCAAAAGCTCCGAGGCGAAGCCGAAATTTCCCTTCATAAACTCGCCGTCGTCCTTCGGCCTGTTTACTCCCGCGAGATTGAAAACAAAATCGCACTCCCTGCAAAAATCGGAGAGCAGAGCCTTATCCGTATCAATGTCATATTCAAATATTTCGTCAATCGAGAGCGACGGACGGGTACGGTCTTTGTTATCGCGAAGATTTTTAAGTGCCTCAACAAGGTTTTTACCTACAAATCCGGCTGAACCCGTAACAAGTATTTTCATAAAAAAGCTGCCTTTCGGAATACAAAATCACTTCTTGAATTCGGCTAATTCGTCTCTGATATAAGCGAGCGATAAAAGCTTTTCCTTTACCTGCTCCACATTTAAAAGCTCCGTATTGTTTGAATTAAATTCGGTTAAGGGATTGCGGTCTTTATCGCCGTCATTGAAATATTTATCGTAGTTAAGTGAACGCTTATCGCAAGGCACACGGTAGAAATTGCCCATATCGGTAGCGTGAGCGCACTCCTCGTTAGTAAGGAGGGTTTCGTACATCTTTTCGCCGTGACGAATACCGATAACCTTAATTTCGGCTTCGGGGCAGAAAAGTTCCTTTACCGCCTCGGCAAGCACACCGATTGTGCAAGCCGGTGCTTTCTGAACAAGAATATCGCCCGACACGCCGTTTTGAAATGCAAAGAGAACGAGGTCAACCGCCTCGTCGAGAGACATAATAAATCTTGTCATATTCGGCTCTGTAACGGTTATCGGTTTGCCCTCTTTAATCTGCTCTATCCAAAGCGGAATTACCGAGCCGCGCGAACACATAACATTTCCGTAACGAGTGCAGCAAATCTTAGTCTTGTCGGGGCTTACGGTTCTTGATTTTGCGACTATTACCTTTTCCATCATAGCCTTTGACGTTCCCATTGCGTTTACGGGATATGCCGCCTTGTCGGTTGACAGGCAGATTACGGTTTTAACGCCCTCGTCAATAGCTGCCGTAAGCACGTTATCTGTGCCGAGAACATTGGTCTTAACCGCCTCTATCGGGAAAAACTCGCAAGACGGAACCTGCTTTAAGGCCGCCGCATGGAAGATATAGTCTACACCGTGTATTGCGTTTTTAACGGACGCCAAGTCTCTGACATCGCCTATAAAGAATTTGATTTTATCGCTGACCTCGGGCATTTTCGCCTGAAACTCATGGCGCATATCGTCCTGCTTTTTTTCATCTCTTGAAAAAATGCGGATTTCGCCGATGTCGGTCTGCAAAAATCTGTTGAGCACCGCATTGCCGAATGAGCCTGTACCGCCCGTAATCATCAGGGTTTTGTCTTTAAACATATTCATCTTCCTTTGTATTAAGCCTTTTTACGGCCAAGCTTACCTATTATTTTATTGAACAGCCCCTTTAAAAGGCCTTTTTCATAACTGTTCATAAAGAACGCCGCCATGAGAGCTGCATATACCGCCGCAGTTATGACGCAATTTATTATAAGACCCGCCCAACCGTACCTGTTAAGGTGAAGCAGCGAAAACGCCGCTCCGAACGCAAAGGTAATCAAAAGTGCCGGGAGCGTCCCCTTAAACAAGTCTCGGTAATACTCGCCGAATCTTATACCTACTTCTTTATGGAGAACAATATCCATAAGCACAACATCGCCGATAATCAGCGCAAGAGCCGTACCGAGAGACGAACCGACAAGCGGCTTCCACTTTATCAGAAAAATAGTGACAATAATGTTGAAAACCGACGAGCAAATCTGTATTATCGCAAGCGTCTTATGACGGTTTATTGCCCAAAGTATTTGGTTGCCTATGCCCTGAGGGGTAGATATCAGCCACGGGAACATTATAATAAGTGCCACAAAGTAACCGTCGATATTGTCTTTGCCTGCCCAAAGAGCTACAAAATCTCTGCCGAATACGGCAAACACACAGTAAATCATACCGAGCACCATAAAGATAACTCTGCCGATACGCACCATTTCGTTTTGTACCGTTTTACTGTCGGCTCCGCCCTCTATCATACGGACGGTTCCCGCCATAAGCACCGAATTAAACTGACTGCCTATGGTCTTATAATACTGAACTATCTGTGAGCCCACACCGTATATACCTATGAGTATGGCGGCGGACGGGGCGAAAATACCGAGGATTATCTGATCCGACATTGAATTTAACTGCTGCGCTATAAGCTGAATCAGCACAAATGTGGAATATGAGAATACGCCCTTCACAAAAGACGTATCTATCTTTTTGAAGCTCGGATATAATTTCAGCTTGAAAAGCACATAGCATATATAGAAAAGCCGCGTAGCTGCTGTAACAATAAGGTTTACGGTTACGACGCCGACGCTCTTGACTCCCGCCTTCATCAGGAATACAAGCACCGCCATTTTGACGATATTGGCGAGAATCATAATTCCCTTATGCGCCGTAAACCGCTCATATGCTACGAGAGTGTTTGAAAAAGCCGATGTTCCTATTGAGATTGCACTTGTGACAATCGTTATGGACAAAAGCTCTTTTGCCTTGACTATCTCTGATGAAGTAAGACCCTTTGAAAATACATTCGGGAAAACGGTTATTAAAAGCACACCGACAATAAGTATAACAAGTGTAACCGCCGCATAATAAACGGTGGTAACGCCCAAGAACTTACGTTGTGACTCCCTGTCGTTATTGGCTCGAAATTTCGCCATATATCTGATAACGGAATTGCCGACGCCGAGGTCGAATATTATCAGATATGCGGTTATTGACGAAGTGAGCTGGTAAATACCGTACTCCGCCTGACCGAGACTTCTTATTATAAACGGAGTTACAAACATAGCCGATACTATTTCCGTTATCATAACTCCGTATGAAAAAACCAACCCGATTTTTCTGTTCATATTTAAATATCCTTAATCAGAAAACAAATTGTGCGTTATTATAAACATACAACAGCAAATAAGCAAAGTGTATCACGCTCTCCGCCGACAACAGAATATACGTATACGGTTTCAAATTCTTGTTGACGGGATTTCTGAACCTGTATAAAAGGAACAGCAGCGGCACGCTGAGCGCTATCTGTATGAAGTTGGGTGTTCGCAAAACGAACTGGTAATTTGAAGCAAACAGGAATATTGCGACTATGCTGTAAACTATCATCCAGTCGTAGTTATACATTCCGTTCAACAGTCTGTTGCCGAGAAGCCCGTCGGTATTTTTCTTTTTAAAGAGGCTTTCCGTTATCGTCATAGAAAGCAACATTATCAAAAGAGCCAAAACAAGCCTTATAATCGACATTGAAAACTGCCAGATGCCGAACACCTCATAATCGCTGTAGCCCGAAACCTTTTTCTCTACCGTACCCAAAAGACCGTCGCTTGCGGAACCGAGAGCAATCGCGATTTTGTTTGCCGCAAAAATAAGCACCGGAAGTATTACAATAAAAGCCTTTTTCACAATCGGCGATGTCTTTTTGATAAGCAGAAGCACTATTCTTATAAGCACAAACGGCAATATACCGTAGTGAAAATAACACAGAGCCGCATATACGAGAAAGCAGAAAATGCGGTACTTTTTTTCGACTATATCCACATACATAAAGTAGGCGAGCACGGCAAAGCAGATGTAAATACGCGTGTTGCCAATAACATAGAAGTAATTGAAGTTCGCCATAAAGAACAACAACGCCATATTCATCTTTTTTTTTTGTCGAGTCGAACCTCATAGCTGCTTTATAAAGCAGTGCAAACGAAAAACCGTATACGATGAATACGGTAAGGGCCGGCAGCAAGCCGTTTTCCGGGCAAATTCTCGCAAGAGCGTAATAATACACAAGTGTCAAGGGGGTGCTCGCACCGTAATACGAATAAGCCTTGCCGAAGGAAATCTGCCTGAATAAATCAAGCTGCCCATACGCTCTGTATAGGTCCATCGTATAATCGGGCTTTGTGAACCACGCAAGGCATGCCAAAGCAACCGCAAAAAGCAGCAGATATATTTTATATGTTTTTTTGTTGAAGATCGGATTTATAACCGCAAATCCGAAGAATAACAAAACAATACAGAGCATATTTTACTTCACTTTCAGATACTTTTAAAGGGATAATATCTCTTCGCAAAATTCGAGATAGTTTTTTCGGCAGTCAAAGCAATTCCGCCATTTTTCATACGCGCAGTCGCTCATTTTACGCCGTTCGTCTGCGGACATTTCCGCATACGCTTTTATGGCGCTCACAAGCTCGCCGTCGGTAAAATCCGGCTTTAGCATAAATCCGTTTTTGCCGTTTTCGACTATTTCGCAAACACCGCCGACATCAGTTGCAATAACCGGCATACCTCTTGCCATACACTCCATCATCGTTACGGGCAAGCCTTCCGAGGATGACACATTTAAAAGAAAATCAAAGGAATTATCGGATATATACTCCATGGCATCGTCGTGATTCATATATCCTTTGAGCTCGTATTTGATGTTTTCTTTTCCTTTGAGCTCACGCTCTGCCTTTTCTTTTAGTTCATCGGCAAGCATACCCGAGCCTATGTGAGTCCATTCCGCTTTTATGCCGTCTGTCAAGGACAGGGCATCGATTATTCTGTCTACGCGCTTTACCGGTGACATATACGAAAAGCTTAAAATTTTAATCGGACCGTCAGCGCAAGGTCTTTCCGGCCTTTTGCCCTCTTTTACTCCGAGGTAGGAGAGAAGACACTTACTGTCATCAATCTCAAAATTTTCACGGTAATAATCCATACCGTCACGGCTTATAAAAACAAGCTTATCTATTCGTCTTGCAATCTCGTTTTTATAGGGGATATAGTATCCGTTACCCTCATTGAGATATAAATCGGCTCTGTGTATTCTCGAAACCACCCTGTCGCCGTTTTTTGCGGCAAGAGCTGCCGCCAATGCCGTATAGTCATTCCAATATGTATAAAGCACGCACTCTCCGTCCGCCCTGCTTCTGACTTTTTTAAGAAAAGTCTCAAAGTGGAAAGCTCTCATAAGCGTCGTTAACGCACGCTTCGCATTTGAAAAAGTAAGCTTTTTTTCGCGTTTTAAATATGCGAGCTCTCTGTAATACATGGGAGAAACCAACGCTTTTAAAAAATAAACAAAAGCGCTCTTTCCGTAGTGCGACGCATATCTGAATACTCTGTCCTCGGGAACCGAGGTCGTCATCTTGTCCTTTGTATTCCTTGTTACAGTGTATACGTCGGCTTTTTCTTTCAGCACCTCATATTCGGGTGCTAAAAAGCCTGCCTCAACTATCCCGAACGGGAAGGAATTGGTTATGAGAATAACATTTTTCATTCTTTTCCCTCCGGTGACGGTTTTGAAAGCTGTTTATATACGTCAATATATCGGTCAATAAGCATTTTTTTATCGAATCTGTCATGCGCAAAATTTACGCACGCCGAGGAATAACTGTTTTTGCCGTTTTCACGCACTTTTTTTACGGCGTTTAAAATTCCTTCAAAATCGTTTTTCGGTACTACGTAACCGCAGCCGTCGCCTACTATTTCGGGATTGGCGGTAGAATCGTAGCATATTACCGGAGTACCGCAGGAGAGAGCCTCCGCGGAGACCTTTCCGAAGGTTTCCTCAAGTGAAAATGTGATAAAAACATCAGCGGCCGAATAAAGCTCCGCAAGCTCATCGGTAGATGATGTGGCGGAAACGGCCGTTATATTTTTCGGCAAAACGGTATTTCCTTTGAGGCTGCCGACCAGAACCACCGTTATTTCGGGACACGCTTCGGCGAGCCTTATAAAGCTCCTTAAGCCTTTTCTGTCGGACCAAACCGCGGAAATTCCGATTACGGTAAAGCCGTTGAGCCCGTACTTTTCACGCGCGCGGCCTGCGTCGCGAGGATAAAACTTATCGAAATCTATCCAGTTATATATAGTTTTTACAATCTCCGCTTTCTTGGCTATCGGAGACTTTTTGACTTCGTTTGTAACATAGTTTGATACACCTATTAAAGCAAGGCGATTGATTTTCCCGAAAAGCTCGGTTTTGTCTCTGAGAAGCTTTTCGGTTCGGTCAAAGAACCAAGTGGGATTTCCATCCTTTAGGTTCGGGCAATTTCCGCAGCCGTACTGCCATTTATCGCATCGGCTTTCCGTGAAATGAACGCATTTCCCGGTTATAAACCAAAAATCGTGGAATGTCACGACAACGGCTATGTCTTTTTTTGCAAGATAATCCATCAGCATCGGGAAATTTATATAGTTGCCGTGCAGATTTCTGAGATGAACCACGTCAGGCGAAACAGCGTCAATATGCTTTATGAGTTTTTTTGTTGCAAGGTGTGAAAAATATGCCTGTTCTCCGGAAATTCGGGAAAAAAGCCCGTGCAGCTTTACGTCAAGCGGTGAGCCGATATGGTACAGCCGAGCGTCGCCCGGCTTATTTGTTTTAGAATAAGCAACATAGGAATCTATGCCCTTATTAAGCATGGCAAGGTGCAGTTCCGTAGTGGTTCTGCCCGTACTGCTCAAATTGTATACGGCATTAATTTGTAAAACCTTCATTGCCTCACCCCTTAAATTCTTTTTTAGCTATACCTTTAATCTCTGAAAAAAAGATCTCTCGTATAGACCTTATCCATTACGTCCGCAATATCCTCATTGTATCTGTTGGCGAGAATAACGTCACATTCTTTTTTGAATTTATCTATATCCTTTTCCACTCGGCTGTTAAAGAAGGTGTCCTCTTGAAGTGCCGGCTCGTAAACCACTACCTCTATGCCCTTTGCCTTTATGCGCTTCATAACGCCTTGTATCGCCGACAAGATATGTATGGCAAAAAGCTTAACGGCCTCTGCCTCTGTGGAATTCATAATAAGCACCGAAACGTCCTTTTTTTCGGCCGCTTCGCTTAAAAGGGCCGTAAACCTCTCTGCCACAGGACGCATTTTCCGCTGTGATCCGACAAAGTAAATTAAGCACGCTTCAGCCTTCCGAAAATCTTTTTTAAGGTTCCGAAAAGCAAACTCTTTTCGTAATCGTTCATTCCGAAGCACAAAGAACACAGTCACAACAATTATTCCGTTTATAAGGAACCTGAGATAGCCGTGCGCCAAAGGATTAAAGTGCTCCGCCAAAAGGCCTATTACCATAGTGATTGCAAGATACGGCAAAAGCTTTAAATATGACTTCTTGAAAAATTCCGCCATATCGAGCTTCAGGTGCTTTATAAATATTCTGCATATAAGCACGTTTCTGAGCATATATGCTATGAATATCGAAACCGAAGCACCGACAGCCGCATAGTATTTTGAAAGCACCAGCGACAGTACGATATTTACTGCACCTGTTGCAAGCAAAACCATCGCTTCAAGCCTTACCTTGTTTTCAACTATAAGCGTGGTATTGCCTATCTGAAGCGGCAGGAAGAAAAGGCTCGGAATTATCAAAAGCACGGCGCAAATATAGCTTTGTGCAAAATCCGGCTTATTCCAAATATCTATTATAAACGATTTTCCCAAAGAAATAAAGCCCACAGTTAAAAGTCCGACTATCATTATTTGAATTCTGCCGATTCTTATCATAAGGGGCATAAGCTCCTCTTCCCTCTTGCCGTCGGAAATAATCCTTGAAATTCGCGGCATAAACATACCGTTTATCGCAGTTGAAAATGTATAGACGTACCCCTCAACCGTTGTGGCAAGCCCGAATACGGCAACGCCTACGGAGCCGGTAACAGACACCGCGGTTATTATGGACGGCGTTATATTGAATATAAGCCTTTGTGCTATGCTGCTTACGGTAGTCCAAACCGAAAAACCGAAAATATCCTTTAACGAGTCCTTATCAAAGTATTTCCAATTTATTTTTATATCGGTTCCGCGGTTAACGATAATGAGCTTAAAGAGTATTATTATAAGCCCTGCAACGGCATTTACGGTTACAAGCGCATACACTCCGCAGCCGAAGTGAAGCGCAATAACCATACCGACTATGATAAACACCTTATTGAATAAATCGCACGCCTTCAGCGGCACGAATTTCTCGTATGCGGTCAGGATTCCGTTGAGATTTGTAAAGGGAAACGAAATCACGCTGAAAGAGGCAACTATTATGTAAAGCACCCTCAACAGCGGAAGAAACCACAAAAACATTTGCCTTACGAAGTCTTTTTGCAACTTCGGATGGAGATATCGAACCCGTAAATATAATATTGTCTTCGAGTCCGTATTTTTTAATAAGCCTGTTTATATATTTAATGTAACCCGACGGGTCCTTTATTTTCCCGTTTTCGGCACAGCCGCCCGGAACATACAATTTGATATCGGGATATTTCTTCTTCAAAATGGCTATTGCCTTAACTTCTATGTGAAGTCCTTTAAGCGAGTAAAGAGCGGAACTTGAAAACACGGTATGCCTTTCGCATGACTCCAAAGACCATTTTTCGCTCTCATAAAACTCTTTTCTCAAATTGTAATTACAGCGAAAATATTTTAAATTCGGGTTAACCGAAAGCATAACCGCCTTATCCCAATCGGTTCTGCCCGTAACATATTTAACCTGTTTCAGGACTTTTTCTTCCCTTTCGGCATTTCGGGAATACAACATTTTATATGCCGTCGGGGTTTTCATTGTCAAAATTTCTTTTAATTTAAGGCACTTCAGTCTCTCGTTAAAAGTAAGACCGCCATAATATTCCTTTGATATGCGTCTTAAAATCCCCTGAATGGTCAAAAGCACCGGAACATCGCCGCAGACCTTGAGCATCTCATAACCCGGGGCATATTCTGTTCCGTGGATATGAACTAAGTCCGGCTGACATAACTCCAAAGCTTTTTTTGCAGTCTTCAGCCGTTTTATTGCTGTCAAACAAAAGCCTGTTTCCGCCACCCGGGAATAATATATAACGGATGTTATCAACCTTAATATCTTTAAATTCCCCGTCATAGTATGTCATAACCGTTAATTCAACATTCGGGTCCGCCGAAATACCGTCAGCAAGGTCAAGCAGCCAACCGCCGCTTGCGGAGGTCTCCGCTCCGAGCTTTTTTGCTATTTTCGGAAATACCATATTTACTATCCATATTATCTTCATATCGTACCTCCTTGTTATTGCCAAAAGAATGCGTAATACGGGTGATTTAATATAAGCTTAAGTATCAAAAAGCCTACTCCGGCAGCGTAAATCACGGGCTGCCACCGTTTGTTAAATGCTCTTACAAGTTCCGGAACAAGGAGCATAAAAAACAGAGCATAATACTGCTGAACGCGCATAAACGATTGATTTCGCAGCGTCAAAAGCGTAAATGCTGTCGTAAATAATGCCGCATTGTAAAGAGCTTTGAACTTTTCTTCGTCCGTATTCTTTTTAATGAAGCGGTACAAAACGAATGCCGAAACCGTTAAAAGACAAATAACCAGCGTATATGAGTATGTATCAAGCAAATACTCTTCTTCTACATCATATCCGACGAATTCGGCAAACGGCTCATACAAAGTTTTTCCCAAAATTAGGAAAGCGGCGGTTATTGCGGAAAAAATACCGACATACCGCCAGGTGATTTTTTTGTACGCAAAAAATACAAACGGTAAAAAGCAAACGCACGACTTATGTATAAAGAACGATAAAAATACCAAAATCAAAAACGGTATCGGCTTTTTCTTTTTTATAAATTCATATCCGATAAAAACAACAAGCGATGTTGCTATTGTTTGCCTTATACCGGTAACCGCATAAAACGAATAAAACAGCGTCGAAAAAATAATAAAGCTGAGGCACGGCATAGAAGAATTCCTGTAAATCCATATCGCCATCGGTATCATAAACAGAAGAGCTATAAATACAAGGTACACTTGGTAATTCGTGGAAAAAACTTGAAATATCTTTACAAAAAGCGCATAACCGGGGTCCTTTATTTCCGCTCCGCCGATATAAGCAGATACATTGGCAAAAATTTTGTGCCATGATGTGAGGCCTATCCTGTAAAAGCTTCTGCGGTATCCTATTGTATCCGCTCCGACAGTCATTCCTCTGAGTCCGGATAAAATTACCCACTGAACACAGGCAATCGCACAAAATGCTTTTTTTTTGTTTTTACTCGGCTTGTATTTGAGCAAAAAGAATGCCCATATAAATATGAGTGCAATATTCAGTAAATATACGGACATTCTTTTCCCTCCTTACAAGACTTTTTTATACTCTCCTTAAGTAACATCTGAATATTAACACGATCAAAAGATCTTTTGCCGTATTCCCAAGCTTTTTCCGAGTATTCGTCAATCAGTTCCTTGTCGTTTATAAGCAAATTTAATTTTTCGTATATTTCATCGTTGCTTTTTGCAACGACCGCGGCGTCATTTTTTATAAGGCAGTCAATTGAAGCCGCTTTTTCGGGTCCGACGGCAAAAATACATTTGGCGCTGTGAAAACAGTCAACGAGCTTTGTCGAAAAAGAGTAATGAATAGAGAGATAATATTGCGGGTCAAAGCTCTCCGCATGCACCAGAATGTCCGCATCCTTTTGCATCTTTTCAATCTCCGCAGCTGGCGCAGCGCCCATGAACACGGCGTTTTTGCCGTCCGCAATGGCGTCCTTTTGTGCATCGGACAGCAGCGTTGCCGAATAGATATGCAGTACGGCACGCATGCCGTTCTTATTGATATGCTGCAGCGCTTCTTTGACGGCGGCAAGCGTTTCCCACCTGCCGAGCGCCAGATTGCCCGCATAAAGCAGCCTAAGCGGCTCATGGTGCGGCGTCGGCATCGGCCTTTCGGAAAAGTCCGCACCTTTCGTCATGATCTCACAGGAACGCCCGAAAATACGCTCATAGTCTGCCTTTTGTTTCTCGGAAATGACAAACAGCGTATCTGCCCTTTTTGCTATTTTACGCATGTATCGCCTATGCACCGTCTGCGACAAGCGCGTCAGCGGAGCAGACCAACCGACGGTATAGCTGTAGTTATCGTCCCACGCAAACAGCATCAACGGTGCGCCGCTGTGCTTTTGGGCAAAGGCGGTCATTGCGCCGAGCGAGAGGTTTTCATTCAGAATGGAAACGATAAGGTCTGGCTGTACTTCCTCAATGAATGTCCGCAGGTTGCGGTTTTTCCACGGCGCGATCTTCCAGAGGATATCACGGGCGATATATTTGATCTGGGAGACATTGCGCTTGGCGACCGCCTCCAACTGCATGGCATGCTCGTCGAGCACTTGATCATTCGCCGTGACGCGCTCGCCGATGCGGTCGCGGCGAAAAATGTAGCGAGGCAGCTCCGCCTCCGCAATGCGAAAAGCGGCTTTTATCTTTTTGTCGGGCACCTCGCTGCGGGTGAAAAGGCTGTAAAGCTCGGTGTCCGCAAGCTCACCGAACAGATTGAGAAAGGTGTTGCCGCTGCTGACATTGCAGGCGATGGCACCGCTGGTAACAAATAATACTTTCATAGCTATTACCACCATTCGTAGATATTGCTTTTGCTTTTATTAAAACAGCAGATGCGTATTTACAAGATAATAGATTCGCTCGCAATGCATGCGCCTTTCTGTTTCATTATAATTTGTAACGGTTATTCCAAGGCGGTCTATCATCGGGTTCATTTTGCGAATGACATCATAATGAGGAATGTCTGCTATCCGTTTTTCCAACGGCAGGCGCAAAAACAACTCCATAAGCAAACGGTTATTGTACGGAATGGTGATGTCATACGAAATGCGATGTTCCGCCGTTATTTTCAGACCGCCCCAACCGCCGTAGCGCATTTCCCAAAGATACATATCGCTTGCATCAAAATTGTAAATTGCATCAAATGCCGTTTTTTGAATATACTCTCTGAATATCTTATCGGTTTTATGTGCTGATAAACGGTTATAACTGAAGAATTTATACATGGTGGTCATTTGTCGTGCAGATAAACGGTGCGGCATTTTTCTGAAGCCGAACTTTTTATAATAATTTGCTCTGCCGATTTCAGACACCCAGGATTTTACTTCAAGTGAAACTGCGCCGGTATTGAGAAAATACAGGCGTTTGCGAACATCATTATCATTGACAGAGCCGATGTCGCCGAGATTATGCTCCAGAATGGAGCGTATAATGGGAAGGTCGGCAAAATCTTCATTGTTCTCCGAAATGACATAGGTTTTGTGTTCGACACCGATGGCATCTGCAATTTTTGCGGCGGCGTCGGCATCGGGCTTGTCGCCGTACATGGAAATATAACTATAGTATCTAAACTGATCATATAGCCCGTTTGCACAGGCTAAGGTAGTTTTGCTGTCCATGCCGCCGGTCATGGAAATAGAAGGATGATCCCACTTTTCAGAGATCAAACGCATTGTCTCATGAAGAATTTCTGCAATTTTTGAAATCACTCTGTCATATTCTTCTTTACTTGTTACTTTCTCAAGATCTCGGAAGGGATAAAACCTTGTGAGCTTACAGGTGTGCTCGGCACATGACAGGGACAATATATGATTCGGCACGAGACGGAACACATCTTCAAACTGTGAAATATCGCCCGGAAAGAAAACACCGTACATTTTCCAGAAACGGTAATGTTGCATTTTTTTTGCGTAGTCGGTTTGCGGCAGGCGGCAAATATCACCGATCAATTGCGCATGCGAGGAAAGGTAAAAATGAGCGTTGATACAAGCATACCAATTAGATTGCATGCCGGCACAATCGCCGAAGACTTCAACCCGGTCGTCGCTGATGACGATTAATGTAAAAAGACCTGTCCACTCGTTGTAATAGCTGAGCCTATCTTGTGCCTCAAGGTATTTTTCTAAAATTTCCTTTTCGTTATACAGTCCGTCAAACGGGTTGTACACATGACCGATTAAAACCGCTGTTATGTCGGATGTGGCAGCAATATAACAGTTCAATTCCGGATGGACAAGCAACTGATAATTGCAGACACCTATTTCCTTCCATGTACCATAAAACGGAAACGCTGTTGCATCGACGGCGGCATCGGTAAAAAGAAAGCCGCGTGAAAAAAGAAGGTGGCGATACTGCGGATTTTTCTCTGCTATTTCTAATATATCTTTCATCATCACAAGTTCTCCTTATACCACTCGATAGCAAGCTTGATGCCGTCCTGGAAGCTGTAATCGGGATCGTAGCCGAGGAGTTTTCTCGCTTTTGAAATATCGGCGTTTGAGTGCTTTATGTCGCCCTTTCTGTCCGGGCCGAAATTCGGTTCGACGTCAACGCCGAGTGCCTTTGTAAGACCGTAATAAATGTCTATAAGGTACTCTCTGCCGCCGTAGGCGATATTAAACGCGTTGCCTGCCGCCTCGTGAGAAGCAAGACAAGCTTTGAGGTTCGCTTCAATAACATTGTCGATATAAGTAAAGTCTCGGCTCTGCTTACCGTCGCCGTTGATTGTCGGCACCTCGCCGTGCATAAGTTGTTTTAAAAATTTCGGAATTACCGCGGCATACGCGCCGTCCGGATCCTGACGTCTGCCGAATACGTTAAAATATCTCATTCCGTATGTATCAAGTCCGTAGTGCATGGTATAAAGCTTTGCCCATTCCTCGTCGCAGCGCTTTGTAAGAGCGTAAGGAGAAAGAAGATTGCCCTCTCTGCCCTCGGTTTTGGGTAGGTGCGGCTCGTCGCCGTATACGGACGAAGAAGATGCATATACAAACTTTTTAACACCGCATTGTCTTGCCGCTTCGAGCATATTGAGCGTTCCCTCAATATTGTTTTTGCAATAAAACAGCGGCATTTCAAGGCTTCTCGGAACGCTTCCCCACGCCGCCTGATTAAGCACATAGTCTACGCCCTCGCATGCCTTCATACAGGTGTCAAGGTCTTTAATGTCGCCTTTTATAAACTCATAGTTCGGATTGCCGAGGAACATATCAACGTTTTCCTGCTTGCCGGTCGATAGGTCGTCAAGCGCTCTGACCTTATAGCCCATATTGAGTATAGCTTCGCAAAGATTTGAGCCGACAAAGCCCGCCGCACCCGTCACAAGAAACAGCGTATCCGACGGAAATTTCAAATTTTTATAACCCATAATCAAAGTCTCCAATATTTATAGCCCGCTTTTTCGTATTCTTTACGAGAAAGCAGCCCTTTAATATCAACAAGCACCTTTTCTTCGTTACGGCCCGATTTGAACATTTTGTCAAAATCGGCCTGCCCGAGATTTTTAAACTGCTCATGAGCAACGGCAAGTATTACGGCATCGCAATTTTTTATATCGTTAATATCGATAAATTCAATTCCGTAAAGACGCTTTGCTTCGTCAGCATCAGCTTCAGGGTCGGCTATTACCGGGGTTATTCCGTACTCGCGAAGCTCATTGTATATGTCGATGATTTTCGTATTTCTCGTGTCGGGGCAATTTTCTTTAAACGTAAAGCCGAGAATCGCAACCTTTGCGTTTTTTACCGGGACATCCGCCTTTATAAGATTTTTAACGGTGTTTTCGGCTACATATTTGCCCATATCGTCGTTTATGCGTCTGCCGGAGAGAATAATTTGGCTGTGATAGCCCATTTCCTCGGCCTTGTATGTAAGGTAATAGGGGTCAACGCCTATGCAGTGTCCGCCGACAAGCCCGGGATAGAATTTGAGGAAATTCCACTTTGTGCCTGCCGCCTCCAAAACGGATTTTGTATCTATGCCCATTTTGTTGAAGATTATTGACAGTTCATTCATAAACGCAATGTTTATATCCCTCTGACTGTTTTCAATAACCTTTGCAGCCTCGGCAACCTTGATGCTCTCCGCTCTGTGTACGCCTGCCTTTACGACAAGCTCATAGGTTTTCGCCACGGTATCAAGAGTTTCATCGTCCATACCGCTTACTATTTTTGTTATTGTCTCAAGGCGGTGTACCTTGTCGCCGGGATTTATTCTCTCGGGACTGTAACCGATTTTAAAGTCCGTACCGCATTTAAGCCCCGACTCTTTTTCGAGTATCGGCACGCAAATATCCTCGGTAACGCCGGGATAAACGGTGCTCTCATATACAACTACCGAGCCTTTTGTAAGATTTCTGCCGACAATTTCGCTCGCTCCCTCTACCGGTGTAAGGTCGGGGGTGTGGTCGTCGTTTACGGGAGTAGGCACGGCAACAATTATAAACCTTGCCTCCTTGAGCTTGCTTTCGTCCGCCGTAAACTCGACAGAACAATTCTTAACAGCCTCGTTGCCGACTTCATTGGTCGGGTCTATGCCGTTCTTGTAAAGCTCTATTTTCTTTGCATTGAGGTCATAGCCTACAACCTTAACCTTCTTTGAAAACGCAACGGCAATCGGCATACCTACGTATCCGAGGCCGACAAGAGCCAATTTTTCATCACCCGAAACGAGCTTTTCATACAACTGCATATTTATTCGTCCTTTCTATGTTAAGATGACAGCACATATCATCGTTAACCTTATCAACGCTGAATTTTTCGCGGGCATATTCCGCCGATGCCGCACCGAGCGTTTTTATGAGCTCGGGATTCTCAATAAATTCCGTCATTTTTTCGGCAACCGCCTCTGCATTTTTTACGGGAACCAAAAATCCCGTTTTCCCGTCAATCACGGTTTCGCGGCATCCGGGTGCGTCGGTCGTTATAATCGCTCTGCCCATGCTCATCGCCTCCAAGACCGTTCTCGGAGTGCCCTCGCGGTATGACGGCAAAACATATACCGAGCACTGCTTGTAATAATCCTCAACTCTGTCCGTCTCGCCGAAATGCTCTATTATTCCCTTTTCGACATACGGCGCCAAATCCTCCTTTGACAGAGAATCCTGTATATTTTCGCACGCTCCGAGCAGCATAAATCTGACCTCTGGGTGCTTTTCCTTGACAAGCTCGCACGCCCTCAAATACTCGCGTATGCCCTTTGAATACATAACGCGCGACAGCATAAAGAACGTGATTTTATCGGGATAATCCGCAACGGAAAAACGGTTTGTATTGACGCCCGAACCGTTTACAACTCGGCATTTTTCGGATTTAACAAGTCCCGATGAAACGAACTGCTCTCTGTCGTCGGGATTTTGGAATATCACCGTATCGGCACAGTTCAGAGCCTTTTTATAAAGCACCGACATAACGGCTCTTATGGCTTTTGCCTTCTTAGTCTGCGCGGTAAACGCATAGCCGAGCCCCGTTATCATGGCGACCTTGTGCGGAACACCGGCTTTTTTTGCGGCTATGGAGCCGTATATTACGGGCTTCGATGTGTACCCGAGAACCACATCGGGCTTTTCCTTTTTAAACAGCTCGTAAAGAGCCTTTTGATATTTCAGGTCCTCCTTCGGATTTACTCCGTTTTTATTCATAGGTATCTCGACGAAGCGTGCGCCGAGAGCCTCGATTTTTTCAACACCCACCCTGTTGGGGCCCGTGACAATAACCTCGTATCCGCAAGAGATAATTCTCTTTATTAAGTCGCCTCTGAAATTATACGCCGTTCTGTTTTTCGGCGAAACCAATATGAACCTCACTCTGCCTTGTCCCCCTTTAGGAAGCCGCTTAAATTACCGTATATCACGGAAAACAGCCGCTCCGAATTTTTCTCCGAAACAAATGAATTGTGCGGAGTTATAACGACATTTTCCATATCCCATAAAGGACTGTCCTGCGACAGCGGTTCACTTTCAAAAACGTCGAGCACCGCTCCGTAAAGCTTCTTCTCCGACAGTGCCGCCGTAAGGGCGTCCTCGTCAACCACCGCGCCCCTCGAAATGTTGATAAGCACGGCTGTATTTTTCATATGAGAAAGCATTTCTCCGTCAAACAGCCCTCTCGTCTCATCGGTAAGCGGAAGCGTTAAAATGACCGCATCCGAAACCGAAAGTATACTCGGAAGAACCGACAGCGGATAAATTTTTTCGTAAAGCTCATTCTCCGTCGGGTACAAATCGACTCCTAAAACACGGCAGCCTAAAGCCTTATATCTTCTCGCACATTCGCTGCCTACGGAGCCGCAGCCGACTGTCAAAACGGTCTTTCCGCAAAGCTCAAAAAGCTCCCTGTTTTTTTGCCAAACGTGATTTTTTTGATTTTCGCGGAAGAAAAAGCTCTTCTTATAAATTAACAGAGTACCGAGAACGGCAAATTCCGCCATCGGCACACTGTAAACACCCCTTGCGTTGAAAAGGGAAATATTTTTACTTTTTATATACTCCGCAGGGACTCTGTCAAGCCCCGCGCTTGTGAGCTGAATAAATTTAAGATTTTTGAATTTTTTGATGTCGTTATATAAAAACAGGCCGTTGCACACAACGGCGTCAACAGCCGAAACGTCAAAAGAGAGCTCCTCTCTCTCGTCCTCGACATATAAAAAGTCCGCCCCCAAGGCTTTAAGCCGTGAAAGCTGACCTTCCGTATATTTATATGCACCGGTCAAAAGGATTTTCATTAAAAGATGCCCCTGTAAATGATTATAAAACGAAGTTTTTCAGACCTTGCAAGCCTTTTTTGCCTCAACTATTGAATTGACGCAAGCCACAAGCTTTTCGTGATTTTCCGCAAGCTCGTCCGAGCTCATATTTTTGACAACTCCCTCATATTCACGAAACTCTTTGACGCCGACATTGAATCTGTCAAAGATTTCATCCTCACGAAGCTTTGAAGCGTCGCAAAAGGCTCTCGATAATATAACCATACCGGAGCCGAGCCTGTAATGCTCACCTATTATGTATTCCGCAGGCAGCATAACCTCGCTGTGAACTCTGCCCACGCCGCCGAAGCCGTAAAATATGCCCCTTTCGCGGAGCTTACGGCACAGTCTTTCCACCGTACCGTCCGCAACAAGCTGGAACATAAAGTCCATTTTATAGCCGAGATGCAAGTCGTTAAGCCCTATATGCACTTCGTCTATACCGGGAACGTCAAGAATTTCGTCTAAGTGCTCCGCCGCCTCGGGCGTTTCCACAAGAAGGCATGTCCTTGCCCTTTTTCCGACGCAGTCTGTAAAGCCTTTTACCTCTTCCGCGGTCTTAAAATACGGGAGCATAACTATATCCGCACCGTCGTCTATTACGCGGTTGATTTCTTCACGTGAGCCGTCGTAAAACGAATTTACTCTGACCAAAAGCTCCGTCCTGTCTAAAACCGCGCTGAGCTTTTTCACGTCGTCAATGCTGTTATGGGATATTACGGTATCCATATTTGCCTGACGCTCTGCCTTACCGCGGGTTTCAAGGTCAAGGAATATTCGATCTACCGAAACGTCCTGTGCGATTTTTGCAATCTTCGGGTCGTTTGTGAGATACATCAGCTTAAGAGCCATTATTTTTTCACAACCTTTGCATCATTTGACGATTCGGTGCTCTTATTTACGGTTGCACCGCTGTTTTCGTTGTCGGCATTCGTAAGTACCTTAAACGCGGTCATAAACATAATTTTGATGTCAAGTAAAAGCGACATATGGTCAACATACCAAACGTTAAGCTCGATTCTTTTGTGCCACTCTACGTCCTTTCTGCCGTTGACCTGCGCCCAGCCGGTTATACCGGGTCGCACCTCGAACATACGCTTTTGGAAATCGGTATACTCCTCACATTTCCACGGATGATATGTAAGCGGAGGCCTCGGCCCGACAAAGCTCATCTCGCCCTTTAAAATATTCAAAAGCTGCGGCAGCTCATCTATGCTCGTAGCTCGTAAAATTTTACCTATCCTTGTAACCCTGGCGTCGCCCTTTCCGGAATAAACGCCGGAGCCGGTTTTTTCCGCTCCGACGCACATTGAGCGGAATTTATATATCTCAAAAACCTTTCCGTTTCTGCCTATTCTCTTCTGACGGAAAATAACGGGACCGCGGCTGTCGATTTTAATCAGTATCGACACCGTAAGCAACAGCGGAAACAACAAAACAAGCCCCAAAAATGACGCTGTGACATCTAAAAATCTTTTGACTGCTCTGTAAAAGCCTCTCACCGTTACACACCCTAAAAAACACTATGATTTAACTAATTTATTATATACTTATACATTAAATATGTCAATTAAAACAAGCGATTGTAAACATTTGTAAAAAAGCAGCGGACGGCACGGTAAAAACGATGTCGGTCGCTGCTTTTAAAATCACATCAATATTATTTTTTATGCCATTTTACGCCGTTCGGAGTGTCCTCCAAAACTATGCCCATGGCGGCTATCTCATCACGGATGCTGTCTGCCTTAGCAAAGTCCTTAGCCTTTCTCGCAGCGGTTCTTGCAGCTATCAGCTCTTCAACCTTGCCGTCAAGGTCGTTGTCCTTTTCCTCGTATACAAGACCGAGCACGCCCGTAAGCTCCGAAAACAGTTCTTTTGCAAATATCAAAAGCTCTTTGGACGAAGTTGGTATTACATTTGAGTTTATGTCTCTGACAAGCTCAAATACCGCTGAAAGTCCGTCGGCGGTGTTGAGGTCATCGTCCATAGCTTCTATAAAGCGTTCCTTGTGAGAGAGAAGGCTCTTTTTAATTTCCTCGGCGTTGTCGGGGAGAGCGTCCTCTGCGTTTTGAAGTGCAAAATCAAGCGAATCGCGGCAGGTATAAAGCCTTTGAAGCGAGGCTTTGCACTGCTCTATAATGTCAACGCTGTAATTTATGGGACTTCTGTACTGAGAGGAAATCATAAGATAGCGTATCGGCTCATAGCCGTATTTTTCCGCAACATCGCGAACGGTAAAGAAATTACCGAGCGACTTCGACATCTTTACGTTGTCAACATTTATATATCCGTTGTGCATCCAGTAATGCGCAAAGGGAACGCCGTTGCAGCACTCGCTCTGTGCTATTTCGTTCTCATGGTGCGGGAATATGAGGTCCTGACCGCCGCAATGAATATCGATGGTCTTGCCGAGAAAACGTCTTACCATTGCCGAGCACTCAATATGCCAGCCCGGTCTGCCGTTACCCCATGGTGACTCCCAATACGGCTCGCCAGGCTTCGCGCCCTTCCAAAGTGCAAAGTCCATAGGCTCTTTTTTAAGCTCCTCGACATTTATTCTCGCGCCGGCCTCAAGGTCCTCAAGCGGCTGATGAGAAAGCTTACCGTATTCCTTAAATTTGGACGGGCTGAAGTACACATCACCGTTTGAAACGGGATATGCATAGCCCTTTTCGATAAGAGTCGAAATGATATCGATTATCTCGTCGATATTTTCGGTGGCTCTCGGATGAACGGTCGCCTCACGCACATTCATACCCTTTGTGTCGGTCCAATATTCTTTGATATACTTTTCCGACACGGTTTTGTAATCGGAGCCCTCTTCAATGGCTTTTTTGATTATTTTATCGTCAATATCGGTAAAATTCTGAACAAATCTCACCTTGTAGCCGCGGTATTCAAGGTAACGGCGAAACGTATCGAAAACGCAAAGAGGACGCGCGTTGCCGATATGGATATAGTTATAAACGGTGGGACCGCAGGCATAGATTTTGACTTCGCCAGGAGTTATGGTTTGAAGCTCCTCTTTTTTTCGTGACATCGTGTTATATATTTTCATCCTCGTAATTCCTTTCGTTTTGTTCTTCATATTCGGTTTTTTGATATTTTTTCAGCTCTTTTTCAAGCAGCGCTATGCGGTGCGACATTCTGCAAAGCTCCTGAGATACGGGGTCGGGAATGTGAATCTGGTCAAGGCAATCGACACGCACGCCCTTATGCTTTACGACTCTTGCCGGAACTCCGACGGCTGTGCAATCCGGCGGTATTTCCTCAAGCACTACGGCACCTGCCGCTATATTTGTATTATCGCCTACCTTAAAAGGACCGAGCACCTTTGCGCCGGCGCCTATCAGCACGTTATTTCCTATTGTAGGATGTCTTTTACCGGTATCCTTGCCGGTACCGCCGAGCGTTACTCCCTGATAGAGCGTTACATCATCGCCTATCTCCGTGGTTTCTCCTATTACAACTCCCGTGCCGTGGTCAATAAAAAAGCGTCTGCCGATTTTTGCCGCGGGATGAATCTCTATCCCTGTCTTTTTGGCGGCTCGCTGAGAAATATATCTGCCGAGAAATTTCATATTGTGGTTCCAACACCAGTAAGCTCTTCTATGCATTCTGATGGCCTTAAGCCCAGGGTATAAAAGCAATATTTGTATGGTCGAGGTTGCCGCCGGGTCGCGGTCCTTAACCGACTGTATATCTTCCTTTAAGCGGTCAAACATTTAAACACCTCCCGCAAAAAAATAAAGCCTCCGCAGAAAAAAATCATCCTGCGAAGGCGTGAGTACGCGGTTCCACTTCGTTTTATAACTCATTATCCTTAACGCGGAAAACGTGCGAAGATACTCTTTTTCCCTTCGCCTGCTCACGGACGCACTTCACGACACGCAGCCTTAAGGGCATTTCAGCACAGGTGCCCTCTCTCTGAAAATCGCGTAAGATCGCTACTCTTTCCGATCAATGCATTTTTACATCTTAATATATTGTATCACATTTTTCGTGTTTTGCACCAATTATTTTGAATAATCGATAACATTTTTACTGTCCTTTAAGTAAATAGCACCCGAAACTACTGTCAGAGCGGCGGTTATCCACAGCAGTAAATTTGAAATATGCGGCAATGTGAACCAAGTATTTGCCGCCGCAAAAAGCTCTTTCGAAAACGACGTTACGGCTATATAGTCCGCCTCGCAGAGAAGCATTATTATAATCGTAAAGGTCATTTGACTGACAGTTTTGGCCTTTCCCCATTTGTTGGCGGGAATTACAACTCCGTCTGCGGCCGCTATCATTCTGACCGAAGCCACGGCAAATTCTCTTGCAAGCACTATCATAACAATCCAAATATTGCAAAGCCCCATAGTCATAAACGCGAGCAGAGCGGAGGTTGTGAGAATCTTATCCGCTATCGGGTCAAGCAGCTTTCCGAAATTCGTCACCTGACCGTTTTTTCTCGCAAGATGGCCGTCAACGGCGTCCGTTATCGCTCCGACGGCGTAAATCGCCGTTGCGATAAGAAAACGGTGCGGAAGTGCTTCCCAAAGCAATGCCGCAAGGAAAAACGGCGTTATTATTATTCTGGCAATGGTCAGTTTATTGGGCAAATTCATCTTCATATGACTTCTCCGATCAGATCATATTCATTTACGTCGAATATCTCCACATCCACAAAGTCGCCCTCATTGAGTTCATAACCGCAGGTAAAGCTTACAGAGCCGTCTATATCCGGAGCGTCACGCCAAGTTCTGCCGTAATAGCTGTCGGTATAGCCGTCATAGCCCTCAACAACACAGCGCATTGTTTTGCCGATGTTGTCGTGATTCAGCTTTTCAAATATATTGTACTGCTGCTCCATTATGATTTCGCCGCGTTTTTTTCTGATCTCCTCATCCACCTGGTCGGGGAATTCCGCCGCCGGAGTTCCCTCCTCCTGAGAGTAGGCAAAGCAGCCGAGCCTGTCAAACTTCATTTCCTTGACAAATTCCGAAAGCTCGGAGAACTGCTCCTCCGTTTCGCCCGGGAAGCCTGTTATCAGGGTAGTACGAAGCACCACATCGGGTATTTTCTCTCTTATTTTCGTTATGAGTGCCGTAAGCTCCTCTTTTGAGCCGCGGCGGTTCATACGCCTTAAAATATCCGAATTGCAATGCTGAATCGGGATATCCATATAATTTACGATTTTATCGTTATTCGCAAACGTATCTATTATCTCGTCGCTGAGCCTTTCGGGATAGAGATATAAAACTCTTATCCACTCTAGGCCCTCGATTTTTGACAGCGATGTCAAAAGAGCCGGCAGCGCGCATTTACCGAAAAGGTCCTCTCCGTAACGCGTTGTGTCCTGCGCAACAACTATAAGTTCTTTTACTCCGCCGTCTACAAGCGTTTTAGCCTCTTCCAAAATGCTCTCCGGCGTGCGGCTTCTGTATTTTCCGCGAATTGACGGTATTGCACAATAGGTGCAGTTGTTTGAGCACCCCTCGCCTATCTTTATATATGCGTAATAGGACGGTGTGGTGAGCATACGCTTACCGTCAAGCGGCAGGCAGGTTTTTTCGCCGAAGGTTTTAATATCCTCTTCGCCGCCGCAAACCTTTTCGCATACCTCGCATATGTCAGAATTCGAGCCTATGCCGACAACGGCGTCAACCTCGGGAATTTCCGACAATACTTCGTCCCTGTATCTTTCCGCAAGGCAGCCCGTGACAACTATTTTACGTATTACGCCTTCTTTTTTCAATTCGACCATATCAAGTATGTTTTCAATGGCCTCTTTTTTTGCATCCTCAATAAAGCCGCAGGTATTAACTATGACCACGTCGGCTCCGTCTACGTCATTTGTTATCTCAAAGCCGTTGTCCGCAAGCTTAGACAGCATAATTTCACCGTCAACCTGGTTCTTGGGACAGCCGAGAGATATCATACCGACTTTTTTACTCATAAAACTCACACATAGCCTTTCACGCTGTAATCAAAACGATTCGTTTTCTATGCTCTCAAACGCCGCACGTATATCGGAATACGAATAGCCGAGGCGCAGAAGGGAATTCTTTGTGCGAATTATGCCCTTTTCGTCTCCGAGATTATTTCTGTACTTCGTTTGCAACAATAATATAATACGATTTAAATCGTCTTTGTCAAGTCTTTCAGCCGCTTCTTCGGCTAAAGCCCGGTCAATTCCGCGCCTCAAAAGCTCCTGTTTGACACGGCTGACGCCGTATTTGCGGTGCGTATAAAGCTCCTGCGCCAGCATATCGGCAAATTCACCGTCATTTATAAGTCCGAGCTTTTCGAGCTTATCCGCCGCCTGCTCGGCGCACTCTCTCGGGTACTTCTGCATAAGCTTTCTCACGAGCTCCGCCTTGCCGTGCGCCCGACGCGACAGAAGCTCGGCACCCTTTAAAAAAGCGCGACGGGAGTTCACGGACAAAGTTAAGTCCGCAAGCTCCTCGTCGTTAATTTCATTTACTTTATGCCATTTTTCGGAAAACCAAAACGTATCATCGACGGTAAGGGTATATACGTCGTCAACATATATATGTATTTTACCCTGCCTGCCGTCCTTAAAGCTCAGTTTCATTCGTCGTCATCCACCGCCACGTCGATTTTGGCTCTTGCCGCGGTCTTGGTGGTCTTTACGGGGCGATAAGCTATGGGCGCGTCATCGTCGGCGGCGCTTTTGGCGGTTTCTCTTTTCTCGTCTCCCGCACTGTGCTCCTCCGCCATCTTTTCGCGAATCTGCTTCTCGATTTCGTCAGAGAGCGCCTTGTCGTTTTTAAAGAGATTTTTAACATTGTCTCTGCCCTGTCCGAGCCTTGTCTCGCCGTAAGAGAACCACGCGCCGCTCTTTTTGATGATGCCGTAGTTAACTCCGAGGTCAACTATCTCGCCGACCTTTGAGATGCCCTCACCGTACATAATGTCAAATTCAGCCGTCTTAAAAGGCGGAGCCACCTTGTTTTTAACTATTTTAGCCCTTGTTCTCGATCCGATAAATTCACCGCCCGAGCCCTTGAGCTGCTCGATGCGCCTTACGTCAACACGAATGGAAGCATAGAATTTAAGTGCCCGGCCACCGGTTGTAACCTCCGGATTTCCGTAGACCACACCGACCTTTTCACGGAGCTGATTTATAAATATAATTATTGTATTTGATTTTGAAATAACACCGGCAAGCTTGCGCAGAGCCTGCGACATAAGTCTGGCCTGAAGACCGACGTGGCTGTCGCCCATATCGCCGTCTATTTCCGCGCGCGGAACGAGAGCCGCGACGGAGTCAACTATTATTACGTCAAGCGCGCCCGAACGCGCCAGTGCCTCAACTATCTCGAGTGCCTGCTCGCCGTTGTCGGGCTGTGATACCAAAAGGGAATCAACATCTACGCCGAGATTTTTTGCATATACCGGGTCAAGAGCATGCTCCGCATCAACAAATGCAGCCTCGCCGCCGAGCTTTTGCGCCTCTGCCACAACGTGCAGCGCAAGTGTTGTTTTACCCGATGACTCCGGGCCGTAAACCTCAATTATCCTGCCGCGCGGGAAGCCGCCTATTCCGGTAGCACAATCAAGAGTTATCGAGCCTGTCGAAATAGCTTCGACATTGAGCGCATTATTATCTCCGAGACGCATAATGGTGCCGGAGCCGTATTTTTTCTCAAGCTGAAGTATGGCTGTATCAAGCGCTTTACTTTTATCGGACATCTAAAATTACCTCTCAATCGTACAAATGTTCGTTTGACGTCATTATATAATATCGGTGCAAAAAAAGCAAGAGTTTTTATAAAAATAGTTAATTTTAAAAAAATGCTTGCATTTTACTCCGTATTCTGTTAGAATACTGTTTGCTAATCATTAAAGGAGGTGCTCTTCGTTATGGCAAAATGTGAATTCTGCGGTAAAGACGTAGCTTTCGGCATTAAAGTTTCTCACTCACACAGACGTTCTAACAGAACCTGGAAGCCAAACGTAAAAAAAGTTAAGGCTATCGTAAACGGCTCTCCTAAAAGAGTTTATGCTTGCACTCGTTGCCTTCGTTCAGGCAAGGTCACAAGAGCTGTCTGAGGCATAAAGCAAACTTTATACGGACGAAAAATTACGACGCTTTCCGGGTTACCGGAGAGCGCTTTTTCGTTTTCGTAGGCATTTAAAATTCGGGGTACTGTTTATGAAAAAACTTTTGAGCCTTGTCAGAGCGGCCGTTGACCGTTACGACATGATAGACGACGGAGATAAAATCGCCGTGGGCGTTTCGGGCGGCAAGGATTCGCTTGCCCTTTTATATGCTCTCGCGCGGCTTCGCTCGTTTTATCCTAAGCACTTTGAGGTTATTGCAATTACGCTCGACTACCGCTTCGGCGGCATGGACGGCGACTATTCGGAAATACAAAAGCTGTGCGACAGCCTTGACGTTAAATACGTCGTAAAAAAAACCGACCTTTGGGACGTTATATTCAATATCAGAAAAGAAAAAAATCCCTGCAGCCTCTGTGCCAAGATGCGTCGCGGCATTCTTCACGATACAGCTAAGGAATACGGCTGCAACAAAATCGCCCTCGGTCACCACCTTGACGACGCCGCCGAAACCTTTATGATGAATCTTTTGAACGGCGGCACAATTAAGTGCTTTTCTCCTGTCTCGTTTCTTTCGAGAAAAGAGCTGTATTTGATACGCCCTTTGATATTCGCTTATGAAAAAGACGTAAAGCGTGCGGCGGCAAGCCTTGACCTGCCAATAGTCAAAAGCAAATGCCCGGCTGACGGGGTAACGGAGCGGCAAAGCACAAAAGAGCTGCTCGCGTCTCTCGAAAGGCAATACCCGGCACTCCGAGAAAAAATCGTGGGTGCACTGCAAAGAGGCGGAATAAGCGGCTGGTAACAAAGTCAAAATGCGAAAAAGTGTTGTATTTGCCCTACTATAATGATATTATTTTATTGATTTGAAATTCACGGAGGTTTCTTTTATGCAACAAATTCTTAATCGCCCGGCAATAAAGGCCGAGGCAAAAAGCTTTATCGGTCAAAATGCGCGTTGGTGGAAAATGACGCTCGCAACGATTGCTTTATATCTGCTCAACGGCGGAATTTCGATTTACGTAAATATTGTCACAGCCATAAACCGCGACGACCCTTCGACAACAGTCGGTTATTCAAGCAGTATAATTACTCTTTTGCTTATACCGTTTACCATAGCCGCATCAGACTACTACCTTAATCACATACGCGGCTTTAACCCCGAATGGAAAAGCCTATATAAGGAGGGTATAGACAACTACGGCTCATATCTCGTAACCGGTGTGCTCGTAAATGTATTTACCTTCCTTTGGTCGCTTCTGTTTGTGGTTCCCGGCATAATAAAGTCTCTCGCTTACTCACAGGCAAAATATGTTATCCACGACAATCCACGCCTTAAGGGCAAGGAAGCCATCGAGATAAGCAAAAGAATGACAAACGGCTTCAAGGGCGATCTCTTTTCGATGTATCTCAGCTTTATAGGCTGGTATATTTTGGTGGGGCTCACCGGCGGAATACTCTCAATATATGTCACTCCATATGTTGAGACGACGGCTGCCATGTATTATGAGAACCTCAAGAGATATTCGATTGAAAACGGCATTGTAGCTCCCGAGGCGTTCGGTATAGCTCCCGTTACGGGCGGCGAACAGGGTGGAAACGGCGATTCTCAAAGTTCTTACGCGGCCGGCAACTCATATTCCGCCCCCGTCGACAGCGACCCCTACAAGGCCGTCGGCATAAATCCCGAGGATACATTTAAGCCCGGCAACCCGGACTCTGATAATTCAGATAATATGAAAGGTGAAAACTAATGAAATACGTTGTAGTTCTCTATGACGGAATGGCAGATTACCCCGTTCCCGCTCTCGGCGGCAAAACACCGATGGCAGTTGCAAAAAAACCGAATCTTGACTTTCTCGCAAAGCACGGCGAGGTAGGCCTTGTAAGAACCGTTGCAGAGGGCTTAAAGCCCGGCAGCGACGTTGCCAATATGAGCGTTCTCGGCTTTGACCCAAAGAAGTGCTACACCGGACGTTCTCCTCTTGAGGCGGCAAGCATGGGCGTTGAGCTTCTTGACACGGACGTTACGCTGAGGACAAATCTCGTAACTCTCTCCGACGAGCCGAATTACGAGGACAAGACCATGGTGGACTACTGCGCCGGTGATATTTCGACGGAGGAGGCTCACGAAATAATCAAATCGGTACAGGAAAAATTCGGGAACGACAGATTCCGTTTTTACCCCGGAGTCAGCTACCGCCACTGCCTTGTCTGGTCAAACGGCACAACAGAGCTCGGAAATATGACTCCCCCTCACGATATTTCGGGCAGAGTTATAGGCGAATATCTCTCCTCTTCCGAAAACGCAAAAGAGCTTATTGCCATGATGAAGGAGAGCTACGACTTTTTAATGCAGCACCCCGTCAACAAAAAGAGAATAAGCGAGGGCAAGCACCCCGCAAATTCAATTTGGCTTTGGGGCGAAGGCAAAAAGCCGGCTCTGCCGTCGTTTTACGAGACCTTCGGCAAAAAAGGTGCTATAATCTCGGCGGTTGACCTTCTTAAAGGAATAGCAAAATGCGCCGGTATGGCCGCTCCCGAGGTTGAGGGTGCCACAGGCTACATTGATACTAACTTTGAGGGCAAGGCAAGAGCCGCCGTCGAAGAGCTTAAAAACGGCTGCGACCTCGTATATATTCACTTTGAGGCTCCCGACGAGTGCGGTCACAGAAACGAACCCGAAAACAAGGTGAAATCCATTGAGATGATAGATTCGCGCGTACTCCCCATAGTTCTCGACGCACTCAAGGAGTATGACGACTACAAAATAATGGTGCTCCCCGACCATCCGACTCCCATTGTTACGGGCACGCACGCCTCAGACCCCGTACCGTTTATGATTTATCATAAAAACGACGAAAAGGACAGCGGCGTTGACTCTATAAACGAAGAGAGCGCAAAAACGACCGGCCTGTTTATAGAGCATGGCCCCGACATTATGAAGAGATTTTTGGAGGATTAAAAAAATGGGATACAATCCTGATTCCGCAATAGAGACAAAATGCGTACAGGCAGGCTGGCAGCCGAAAAACGGCGAGCCGCGAGTTCTGCCCATTTATGAATCTACAACATACAAATATGACACAAGTGCCGAAATGGCAAAGCTTTTTGACCTTGAGCCGGGTTATATGTACACACGCCTTGCGAACCCGACAAACGACGCGGTCGCAAATAAAATCGCTTGCCTTGAGGGCGGTGTCGGCGCGGTGCTCACATCATCGGGTCAGGCGGCAAATTTCTTTGCGCTTATAAACATACTCGGTGCAGGCGACCATATAGTAAGCTCCGCCACTATTTACGGCGGCACATTTAATCTTTTAAACGTGACTATGCGTAAAATCGGTGTTGAGGTCACATTTGTTGACCCGAGAGCGAGTGAAGAGGAAATAAACGCAGCCTTCCGCGACAACACAAAGGCGATGTTCGGCGAAACAATAGCGAATCCGTCGCTTGATGTATTGGACATTGAGAAGTTCGCAAAAATCGCACATTCGCACGGAGTTCCGCTTATAGTTGACAACACTTTCCCCACTCCCATAAACTGCCGTCCGTTTGAATTCGGCGCAGACATAGTAACTCACTCTACCACAAAATATATGGAAGGTCACGCTTCTACAATAGGCGGATGCGTCGTTGACAGCGGCAATTTCGACTGGTATCAAAATGATAAATTCCCGGGGCTTACAACTCCGGATGAGAGCTATCACGGAGTTACATACGCTAAGGACTTCGGCAAAAACGGCTATATCGTAAAGATAGTAGCACAGCTTTTGCGCGACTACGGCTCAACTCCGTCGCCGTTTAATTCGTTCCTCTTGAACATAGGTCTTGAGTCGCTCGCGGTACGTGTTGAACGCCACTGCGAAAACGCACAAAAGGTTGCCGAATATCTTGAAAAGAACGATAAAATCGCTTGGGTAAATTACCCGGGGCTTAAATCAAGCAAGGATTACGAGCTTGCCAAAAAATATTTACCGCACGGTACCTGCGGCGTAATTTCCTTCGGCGTAAAAGGCGGAAGAGAAAAAGCCGAACAGTTTATGAACTCATTAAAGCTTGCCGCCATAGTCACACACGTCGCCGATGCGAGAACCTGCGTTCTTCACCCCGCAAGCTCCACTCACCGCCAGCTTTCGGACGAGGAACTCACGGAATGCGGCGTAACCCCCGACCTCGTAAGACTTTCCGTCGGCATTGAAAATGTAAACGATATAATCGCCGACATAGATAATGCTCTTAAAGCCATATAACACACATAACACATAAAAACAGCCGTCCGAAAACCTGATTCGGACGGCTGTTTTTTACTTATAAATCATCTGTTTTAAGCGGTAATTTTTTGCTTTATTTGATATGGTAAACGCGGTTTTCGGCTATGATATGCTCCTTCGGCTCTTCGTCGGCATAGCCTAAGGCACAATGCCCTATCCCCTCATATTCGCCGTTTATACCGAGCTTTTTGAGAATTGCCTTACCCTTTTCGGATTCAAATTCCTCCTTTGCGCGGTGAATCCAGCATGAGCCGAGTCCGAAATTATGTGCGGCAAGCATAAGGTTACCCATTGTAAGCGAGCCGTCGTAAACAGCTGTGCGGCACTCCTTATTTGCCAGCACAATAAGTATTGCGGGCGCGTCGTAAAACGGGTCAAAGCCCTCCTGCCAACCGCCTATTTCGCGGTTCATTTCGGATATTTCGTCGCGCATTTTTCTGTCCGTAACGGCAATGATTATCGGCGACTGCTTATTCATACCCGACGGCGCATAAAGTCCCGCCTCGATAATCTTATCCATAAGCTCCTGCGGTACTGCGTCGGGCTTAAACTTTCTTATACTTCTTCTCGTTTTCATATTTTCGATAGCTTCCATAATTTTATCCTTTCCTACAATTCAGGTCTTTTTAATTTAAGTAGCTTTTCGGGCACAAAAAGTCGTATCCTCATCATCAATATAGCACATTTGTCAAGCACAGACCGCACAAAAATAAATACACCTTATTTTTGCTTTGTAAGCAATGCCACGCTCTCGACTGTTGTCCCAGTTTCCAAGGAAAGTTCTTTCAGTTCTTTTCCGTTCACC